>Ga0268262_10000970_pt1 | contig 37008 bp, 35 predicted proteins | sample TergutNc150P3_FD_190354 | JGI IMG/M metagenome (GOLD analysis project Ga0268262, IMG submission 190354) | Nasutitermes corniger P3 segment gut microbial community from laboratory colony in Florida, USA - Nc150 P3 (SPAdes) (version 2) | ecosystem: Host-associated > Arthropoda: Insects >...
GAAGAAACAGCCCTTGTGAATTATCTGTGTATTTAAATCGTGCCATAATCTGTTCTCTCTAAATATGCTCTGCTTTTTATGCAAATTATTTTTCAATCCTGACAAATTTTATTTTTTCAACAGTCTCTTCATGGCGGTTTTGCATACGCATGAAAAAACCCTGCGATAATCCAAATGGCTCCATAAATTCTTCTTTAAGAATTATCCCGATATGATCCAGTTCAAGATATTTAGTCATTTTTTAATCCTTCTGTTAAAAGATTTAATCATTTATTACTATACCCTTTTTATAGCATTTATTGGGAGTGGGAAAATCCTCGGCACTTTTAATATCATATGCTTGCAGAAATGTTGCTATCGCTGTTTTCTTCTCTTCCGGCAGGGGCGGCTTTTTTGGCATAATGCAGTCTCCTATAATTTTTATTCTCTATCAATCATAGAATGTCTACATCTTTTCAGCTTTTACAGACTTTTTTTCACAGGCTCTCACAGGCTCTTTTTACCGAATAAACCGAAGGGTCTTTCGCTGCAAGCTCACGCCTGTTTGAGGCAGCATATCGCCGCGCAGAAACAGACCGCCGTAAAGACAGGGTATGGTCTGTCTCTACAAGGAGCGGGCAACCCGAAAACCTGTGTTGTAGTACCTGGAGCCCGGGTTGTAGCGGTGCCGAGAAGCCGAACGAAGGCTCTGCCCGTCGCTGAGCCACGCCCCGCCGCGTATCACGCGGTCGGAGCCAATCTCAGGACCTCGAGGATCCAGCACTGCCGAACCCGAATAGGTCTCATGCAAATCTCCGCACCACTCATATACATTTCCGTGCATGTCATATAAACCCCAGTCATTCGCAGGCTTTTTACCCACTTCATGAGTCTTATTTTCGCTGTTACTATCATACCAACCTGTGTTATTACTTATGGTATCCCCCGTATTATAAGCTGTTGTTGTACCTGCACGGCACGCATACTCCCACTCTGCCTCTGTAGGTAAACGATAGCCGTTATTAGTCCAATCAAGCACTGTTACTGTTGCGCTTGTTATGGGATATCCGCTCGCCGGAGTCCTGCCGGTTATTTCATAAACCCTGTCGAGTCCTTCCAAATCGCTGAGCTTGTTGCAAAACTCAACAGCATCATACCATGTTACATTCTCTACAGGTCTCTTGCCCTGTATTTCTCCTTCCGCAGGCTCTTTGCCTGAATCACCATTAAAATTACTGGGATTAGTAGTTGCCATTACAGCCGCATACTGTTCCTGTGTAACCTGATACTTGCTCATGTAAAAACCTTTAGTCAGAGTTACCGAATGCACCGGAGTTGCTCCTGATATATCATTCTGTCCCATAGAAAAGGCACCCGGATTTATCCACACCATACCTTCTATTTTTTTAGGCAGCACGCCATCTCCGCCGTCGCCTACATCTCCGCCGCCACCGCCTACACCTCCGCCGCCACTGCCGCAAGCTCCTATACCAAACACTGATGCAAGAACGAGAACGAAAATTAATAAAAACTTATTTAAATGCAAATAATAGTTCATTGAATTTGCTCCTTCATTATCAATTTTATCCTGATTTTATTATTAAATTTTATTGCTTAAAATAATAAATACCATGTTATTCATAAAGATTAAAATGTAAAGAAAAAAATCTATTAAAAAAAATCTATACAGAGATTTATGTGATTATTGCTGATCTATGCGGTGTAGTATCACAAAATAATTTTATACTTACAGTACTTTACTTACAGTACTTTACTTACAGTACTTTACTTACAGTACTTTACTTACAGTACTTTACTTACATGTTGAATCATTAACGAAAAAAAGGCTGCCCTGAAATTTACTTCTCGGACAGCCCCCCTTTCGTGTAACTTGTTATGTTATATTAAAATCTTACGTTTAACACACTCTGAATTTTCCGATCTCTCTGTCGCCTTCAACTACGTGAATAGCGCATGCGAGACATGGGTCAAATGATCTTACAATCCTTGCCGCCTCAATAGGATTTAGATTATCTGAAATAGGCGTTCCGATGAGTGCCTGCTCAACCGGTCCCTTAACATCTCTGTCGTCTTTAGGAGAACAGAACCATGTTGTCGGAACAACAGCCTGATAATTGGCAATCTTTCCTTTCTTAATGTCTATCCAGTGTCCAAGACCGCCGCGAGCAGCTTCAACAAGTCCTTCACCTTCACTGCTGTCGGGAATCGAATATGGATTTCTTGGGTTCTTTCCAACCTCAAGTTCATCTAACCATTTTTTCATCTCTGCAGAAATCATCTTGGCTTCAATAGCTCTTGAAGCATGTCTTCCAAGCGCAGATAATACCACCGGAAGTTCGGAGTTAAATATCTTCAATACTCCATCAAGTTCTTTTTTCACCAATTCGTTTCCTGAATTATAAGCTATAACCATTCTTGCAAGCGCGCCGACTTCCATAGGTCTGTCGTCGTATCTTGGCGCTTTTACCCATGTATAGGCTCCGCCCTTATTAGGATCGGCTATAGTTTCGCCTTTCAACGGATGGAGATTGGAACCGGATCTATATCTTGCATACTTAACCTGTTCGCGTATTTTTTTCGAATCAAATTTTTCTAACTTGCCGTCAAATATACCCTGCTCAAACATAAACGTTTTACGATCCTCATCCTTATCATAAACTCCGTATGACATAAATTTGGTGTACTGACCAAGTTTAAAATAATCAGGATAAGCCTTAGCAACAGCTATTACATGAGGAACGTATGTTTCATTTACAAATTTATCAACCTCTTTCAACAGCTTTTTAAACTCTTTAATCTTACCGCTTGTCGGCACAGTAGTAACTCCACCCGGAACTAAAGCTATAGGGTGAGGAGCTCTTCCGCCGAACAGTGCAACCATTTGATGAGCCTTCTGCCTTATATCAAGAGCCTGAACATATCCTGCAATTGCCGATATATTTGTATCTACATCTTTGATATAAAAATCATTTCCTTCATATCTTGGAAGGAACGGTCCGGCTGATGTGATTTCATCCGGTCTGCCCTTTTTAACTTCAATATCATTTTTTACCCAATCTTTAAGTTTAAGAAGACTGCTAACCGATCCCTTATATTGAAGAATTGCCGTAATATCTACAAAATCGAGCGCTGCAAGATGATAAAAATGAAGTATATGGGATTGAACGGTATTTGCTCCCAATATCAAATTTCTTAATATACGCCCGTTTTTTGTCGGCTTAATTTTAAACGCATCGTCAAGACATCTGCTGGAGGCTTCACCGTGAGATACAGGGCAGACTCCGCATATACGCATAACTATCTGATTAGCATCAACAGGATTTCTTCCCTGGAGTATAGTTTCATAGCCACGGAACATATCACCCCTGCATTTAGCGTCAACAACCTTGCCGTTTTGAACATCCATCTCTATTGAAAGATGCCCTTCTATCCTTGTTAGCGGATCTATATATACTTTAGCCATTGATTATACCCCCCTTAAGACCTTTTGTTGAATTGCCGGCAATCTGTTTATCATCGCCTCTGTTTGCCTGAAGTTTTTGATAAATCCCTCTTTTGCCATAATCCGGGAAAGCCGCTTCGGTACATCCGATACATCCCGAACCGCACTCTGTACATGAATTAGCGCCGTTATTCCATTTCCTCACAGGAATATCACAGCCCGAATCCATTCCAAGGCAGCCAAGATTATAGAGACATCCGTCTGCTTCTCCCCATTGGCTTGCAAATATCCCGCGCTTGTAATAATTCAGTCTTTCACAGTGTTCATGTACGGTTTTTCCATAATACATTACAGGTCTGTTATATTCATCAAGCTCAGGCATCCCTTTAAGTAATACATGGAGCAGAGTTCCAATCATCCAGTCCGGATGAGGAGGACAGCCCGGAATATTTAATACTGTTTTAACGCCCTTTAATATTTCAGAAACAGGAACAGCGCCTGTTTGATTAGCGCCATATATGGGGCTCTTCCCTGCAGGGATGCCGCCGTAAGCCGAACATGTTCCTATAGAAACTACTGCTACGGCATTCTTGCCAAGCTGTTCAACCCATTTTTTAACTCCAACAGCCTTTTCGTGTACTTCACCTAATGTACAAAAAACATCACTCTTAGTCGGGATCGCTCCCTCTACAATGAGTACAAAATCTTTTCTGTCTTTAGCAACTGCATCTTCAAGAACCTTTGTAGCAACAGATCCGGTACCTGCCATAACAACGCCTTGATAATTAAGGCTGATGTGCTCTGTTATAACAGATACTATATCCGGGTGAAGTTTATTAAGAAGAGATACGGAACATCCTGAACATGATAACCCTTCTAACCATATTACATTTGTTCTTGCAGATGCTTTTTCAAGCGCTTTCTTACATCCCTGAAAAATAACGCCGGGGAAAGCAAGCGCAGCAGTTGTTCCCCCCATAATCTTCAGGAATTCTCGCCTATTTAATGCCATAAAATCCTCCGTCAAATTATCATTTTTTTTAATTAAGTTATTCTTCCAAACCACTTTAAAAAAATAAAACTAAGCATAAATCCAAGTTAAATTAAACCCATTAAAACCAGCAGATTTAATTTAATGCAGCATCCAAAACATATTCAACTGCCTTTGGTACCGATCTTTTTACAGAATCGCTTATACCTATTTCAAAGGATTGAATATCTTCGGGAACAATCCCAATAATTTCAATCTCCGGTTCTTCACCGGTCAATGCGAGCATATCAATAATCTTTTTTACTCCAACATCATGCATGGAAAACTTATTACCTTTCTCAGTCAGATGTTTTGCAGGAAATCTATATATACTTCCCGGAGCATCATCAATTTTCAACGCATCAATAATAACTATTTTTTCTCTTCCGCTCATTATAGAGAGAAGATCGTAACCGAGCGTCCCGCCATCCGCCAATTCGGCATCCTTTAGCTTATCCTTGGCTGACGATTCGATTTCATTAACTATAAATACTCCCAAGCCATCATCTTTATGCAGAATACTTCCTACACCCAGAATAAGAACTTTCTTTTTTTTCATATTCCTTATACTTTTCATAGCAATAGAAAATCAGACTAATGACACTCCATACATTTCTGAGGTCCCTTATTCTTTGAGATGTGGCAATCAACACATAAGCCATGCATTGTATTATACCCCTTATCACCACTGTGGCATTTTGCACATTCTTTTATACGATCATCATTTCCATTCTTGTGATGACAATCGAAGCACTTAACGCCTTGCTGTTCATGTACGCTATGCGACATTGTTACTGCGCCGACATTCCCTTTATACAGGGTTCCATCTACCTGTTCTCCATAAGCAGTAATCTTTTTGATAACCATAACGTCCGTATCAACACGATTACCCCCTTGAGTCCATGGATCGATCTCACAGGCAACAAATATTATAGAGAATAGGAGGCACAAAAATAGAGGGAAAAGCTTAAAAATTTTCACATTACTTCTCCTTATTTTAAATTATAATTATACTTAAAATGTGTATAACATGGCTTGTTTTATATTGATTTTCAATATATACAATATCCATGCAAAAAATAATAGCTCATTATTATTTTATCTTATCGAATAGGATATATAATTACTCTAATAGTAAAAAATCAATCTTTTTTTAACTTAAAATATTACAAAAGTGTCTATTTGCTGTTTATTAGTTTAAATTCGACAATTTTTTCTCTTTTATCGTCAATTATCGTCAATAATTAAATTGACTATAGAGCAAGATAATAATATTACTTAATAAAATGAACATTTAAAATCTTCTGGCTACTTAATTTCCGACAGATTAACAAAATTATCTAAATTAAGGGAGTGCTGATAAAAAAATATTGTGCAATTTTATAATAAATTATAGAACAAATTTTTAAAAAAGTATAGTTTTTAATTATATTTAAATCTAAAGGGAAAAACCGTGAACAAAAAAACAGGAATAGTTTTCATAATACTGCTTATACTATACCTTACTATAAAGTATATTTCAAACTTTTATATAGATTATGAATGGTTTAAAATAAATAACGGCGCTAATATTTTTTGGACGCTCTTTTTCACAAAATTCAATGTTCAGATGATATTCGGAGCTTCATTTATCGGAATATTCATGCTTAATTTTCTGCTTCTTGGACTCATCGGAAGGAAAGGAAGATTTTTTGTAGAGAATTTTCTTGATAGGATTAAAATTCCGGCAATAGGATCATCAAGGCGTCTTCTGCTCCTGATTTTAACAGGCACGATTATATTTATCGGCTTTGTAATGGGGGGAACAGCCTCTGCTTTCTGGAAAGAGTATCTCATGTATATAAACTCAGCACCGTTTACAGGCTTCCCTGTCGATCCGATTTTTAAACAAGATATAGGATTCTATGTGTTCTCGCTGCCTTTCTACAACTTCTTATATTATTGGCTTATGACAACAATAATGGTTATTACTGTTTTTTCTTTTATTATACATTTTTTAAACGGCGGAATATTTTTAAAAAACGGAAAGATCGATTTTTCATTATTCTGCAGAGTTCATATATCGATACTCCTTGCTGTTCTTGTAATACTCTACGGTTTAGGATATAAATTGTCATCGTATCACATTCTGTATTTGCAGCTTGGAAAATTTTACGGCGCTGGTTATACGGCAGTAAACTCAAAACTCATAGCTTATAGAGCGGCAGAGATAATATCGTTTATTGCAGCCGCGCTGCTTCTGTTTAATGTCTTTAAAAGAAGTTTCAGGCTGCCAATAATAGTAATGATGATTATTATACCTGTATATTTTATTCTCGGAACAATTTACCCCGAACTTCAGCAGAGATTTATTGTTATACCAAACGAGCTTGATAAGGAAAAACCATACATTCAGAATAACATAGACTTTACAAGAATTGCATACGGAATAAATAATGTTGAAGAGATACCATTTGAAAACAGCAAAAACTTAACCTTTCGCGATCTGGCTGCAAATAAAGATACTACAGAGAGTGTGAGATTATGGGATTGGAGACCGCTCAAACAGACATATAAACAGCTTCAGGAACTTAAGCAGTACTATTTCTTTAACGATGTAGATATAGACAGATATATAATAGACAACAAAAAAATTGCCGTAAACATATCGGCAAGAGAACTCTCCATAGACGGACTCGGCAAAAATACTCAAACATGGCAGAACAAACACCTGATCTACACGCACGGATACGGAGCTGTCATCAGCAGGGTTGACAGAATATCATCCGAGGGGCTTCCCGTTTTTTTGATTAAGGATATACCGCCAAAATCAGAAATCAATCTTAAAATAGAGAGACCGGAAATCTATTACGGCGAACACAATAACTCCTATGTAATAACTAATACCTCTATAAATCCGGGAGAATTTGATTACCCGTCCGGAGATGAAAATAAATACACTACTTACAGCGGAACAGGCGGTATTAAACTCGATTCTTTATTTAAACGCATTATGATATCCGCAGCGTTAGGAGATTTAAACCTGCTGATATCAGGAAATATAGGAAGAGACAGCAGAGTATTATTTAGAAGAAACATAGTCGAAATGGCACAGACATTTGTCCCGTTTCTTGAATTAGACGAAGACCCTTATCTTGTAATAGACGACGGCAAACTTTACTGGATCATAGATGCATACACATATACGGATCAGTTCCCATATTCTACTCCCATGAATATGAAAAGCGAAAAAATAAACTACATAAGAAATTCGGTAAAGATAATTATCGACGCGTATAATGGAAAGATCGACTGCTATATCTTTGACGAAAATGATCCCATCATAAAAGTCTATGCAAAGATATTCCCGAATATATTTAAAGATTTAAAAGAAATGCCTGAGGGATTGAAATCTCACATAAGATACCCTGAAACAATATTCAATATTCAGAGCCAGATACTCCTTAAATATCACATGACCAATCCTAATGTATTTTACAATAACGAAGATATGTGGTCAATACCGGTTCAGATCAACGGAGACAAGGAGGGACCTGTCCATAGCTACTACCTTGTTACAACTCTGCCGAATGAAAAAAACAGCGGCTTTATACTTATACTCCCCTTTACTCCATACAAGAAACACAATATGCTGTCGTTCCTTACTGCAAAGTGCGATATGCCCGATTATGGAAAACTTCAACTCTACATTCTGCCGAAGGATAAACTCAATTATGGTCCTATGCAGATAGAGGCAAGAATAAATCAGGAACCTGAAATTTCAAAACAGCTGACGCTATGGAGCCAAAAGGGTACAGGCGTAATAAGAGGGAATATGCTGGCAATACCTGTTAAGGAATCGATAATATACATTGAGCCGTTATACTTAAAGGCTGAAGCCAGCGAAATGCCTGAGCTTAAAAAAGTCATAGTCTCATTTGCAGATATGGTAGTAATGGAGAATGATCTTCCGACAGCACTGGAGAAAATATTCTTAAGCGGCAGTTTCATGTCGCAGCACAGCGGAGAGAATACTCAAGGTATGAGCCTGAAGGCATTGGCAGAGAGAGCCTCTTATCACTTTTCTAAGGCAGAGGAGTACATGCGCGCAGGGAATTGGAAGAACTATGGCGAAGAACTTGACAGCTTAAAAAATATTCTTAACCAGATGAAAAATCAGGAGAACTGATGAAATTAGAAAGGTCATGCGGCGTACTTCTTCATATTACAAGCCTGCCCGGCGAACACGGCATAGGAACGCTTGGCGATGAAGCATACAAATTTATAGATTTGCTTTCGGAACACGGAGTATCATACTGGCAGATTCTTCCAACGGGTCCTGTTTCTCATTCGATGAAGTATTCTCCATATTCATCTCTGTCCGGGTTTGCAGGGAATGAGCTGTTTATTAATATCGATAAAATAAAAGAAAAAAAATGGTTTATTGATAATACAGTAATCACACCGGATATATGCGAAGACTCTTTTGCGGATTTTATAAATGCGGAAGAGTTTACAACAAATTTTATAAAACTCGCTCAAGACAATTTCATCAAGCACAGTAAAAAAGAAGAGATGGATGAATACAATAAATTCTGTACCGAACATGGAGATACATGGTTAAATGATTACAGCCTGTACAGAGCGCTTGCATCGAAGTTCAATACTTTTAACTGGCTTGAATGGGATAGAGATATTGCTCTGCGAAAGCCGAAATCAATTGCCGCTATTACGCAAGAATTTAAAGAACGGTCAGATTACTTTAAATTTGCCCAATTCCTGTTCTATTCACAATGGAAGGAGATGAAGGAATACGCAGATGAAAAAGGGATAAAAATAATCGGAGATATTCCGATCTATATGTCTATGGACAGCGCCGATTCATGGAGCAACCAGAGTATTCTGCGCATAGATTATGAAAATATGACGCCAGAATTTGTTGCAGGAGTACCGCCGGATTATTTCAGCGAGACAGGACAGTTATGGGGAAATCCCATATATATTTGGCACAATGACAAAGGTGAATCCGATAACAACGAATTAAACGAAGAGACATATCAATGGTGGCAGGCAAGAGTAAAACATTCGCTTAAGCTGGCTGATATAATAAGGATTGACCACTTCCGGGGATTTGAATCATTCTGGTCTGTAAAATACGGCGAAGAAACGGCTATTGACGGAGAATGGATAAAAGGTCCGGGGAAAGACTTCTTCGACCGTTTGGCAAAAGACTTAGGCGATCTCCCTATAATTGCCGAGGACCTTGGAATCATTACCCCTGAAGTAAAAAAACTGAGAGACGAACTCTCTTTGCCCGGAATGAAAATACTCCTCTTTGCATTTGACCAGAATAACAAAAATGAATATCTGACACATAACATAACCCATAAAGAATGTATTGTATATACAGGTACGCATGACAACAATACTGCTAACGGCTGGTTCTATGATCCGTCTATGAGCGAAGATGACAGAAAATACATACTTGAATATCTCGGCATGAGGGATTGGAGCGATTTTCATTTGAGATTAATCCGTGAGGCAATGGCTGCTATTGCAGATTTAGTTATAATTCCAGCTCAGGATATTCTGGGCTATGGCGCAGAATTTAGAATGAACACACCCGGCACAATAGAAAATAACTGGAAATGGAAATTAACAAAAAACGCATTAAATAAAAAAAATATGGCTGTCATAAAAAGAATGGCGCATATATTTTCACGAATTCCTGAATTTTCACGGATTCCTGAAAAATAAGAAAATAAAAAAATACTATAAAACAAAAATAATATTTATACGGGGGATATATAATGAAAAAAATTGTTACGCTTTTTGTCATAACCTTAATCAGCATCAACCTTACATCGTGCGGATACAACACAATGCAGGCTTATGAAGAGGAAGTTTTTGCCGCATGGGGAGATGTTGAGGCAGCATACCAGAGAAGAATGGACCTTATACCAAACCTTGTAGCAACGGTTAAAGCATACGCAGCGCACGAAAAAGATACTCTCACAGCAGTTATAGAGGCAAGATCAAAGGTCGGTTCATTTCAAGTAACAAAAGAAGTTCTTAACGATCCGGCAAGCTTTCAAAAATTTCAAGCTGCGCAAGGCAGCCTTTCGTCAGCGCTTTCAAGACTAATGGTAATAGTAGAAAAATATCCAGATCTAAAGGCTAACCAAAACTTTACGGATCTGCAAAATCAACTTGAAGGTACCGAAAACAGAATCAATGTTGCAAGGGTTAGATACAATCAGGCAGTACAAAAATTTAATACTTCTATAAGGTCATTCCCAAACAGCCTTACAAACAGTATGTTCCTTCACCTTGAGAGAAAAGAGCCTTTCAAAGCGCAGGAAGAGGCTGCTAAAGCGCCTAAGGTTGATTTTCAGTGAAAAGATTGCTGTTAGTAATTTCCATACTTTTTGCATCGGCATTGGGATATGCTCTCGAAGTGCCTGCGCTTAAAGGAAGAGTAAATGATTACGGCGGCATGATATCGCCCGGCACAATATCCATTCTCGAAAAAGAACTTGAGGACTTTGAATCTACAGATTCAACGCAGGTGGTCATTCTGACAGTGGAATCTTTAGAAGGCGATTCTATGGAGGATTTCACAATAAGGGCTGCGGAAAAATGGAAGATAGGACAAAAGGGGAATGATAACGGAGTCATTCTCTTTGTTTCAAAGAATGACAGAAAGATGAGAATTGAAGTGGGGCGCGGACTTGAGGGCGTTCTTACGGATCTCCTCGCAGGGAGAATTATTAATAATATAATAAGCCCTAAATTTAGAACAGGTAATTTTGACGACGGATTTACTGCCGGAACAGAGGCTATCATTCAAGCCTGTAGAGGTGAATTTAAAAACAACCGGAAATATGAAAGCGGTTCCGATTCCGGAGAGAGTAAAAAATTTCTATATGGATTTTTTATTATATGCTTTCTGATTTCAATACTTATTACATTTCGGTTTTCTAAATTACTAAGTACTGCAATGTGCGGGGTAATTTCATATAGTCTGATTTCAGGAGTCTCAGGATTTGGATTACTCATTTTAGCAATTGTGGCGATGTTTATCATTGTTATTATTTTTTCTGTTACAGCCGCAGGTAAAGGAAATACAGGAGGTTCCGGCGGAGGATTCAACGGAGGCTTTTCCTCCGGCAGCGGCGGATTTTACGGAGGTAGAGGAAGTTTTGGCGGCGGTGGATTCTCAGGCGGCGGAGGAAGTTTTGGCGGCGGAGGCGCATCAGGAGGCTGGTAATGAAAAAAACATCAGAAACATTTTTTACCGAAGAAGAAAAAACGAATATAGAGAACGCAATTAAAGAAGCGGAATTAAACACTTCCGGCGAGATTGTTGCAATGGTTGTTGAAAAAAGCAGCGAGTACAGTGATGCGGATTTTATAATGGGAATATTTTTTGCCGCTATTATATCCGTCGTGCCTGCTCAAATATTTTTTTACTATTCCGATTTTATATTAAGAAAGACGATACCTGCGATGAACTGGGTCAATGAGGTGCCTGACTCAACAAGATTTATAGCTGGTCTGTCATTCTTTATAATTCTTACAATGATTCTCCATATACCTTTAAAAGCAATACTCGGAAGAATCCCATTTCTTAAAAAACTTTTCATCACAAATAAAAAGATGAATGAAAAAGTAGAAGATAAGGCATTCAGAGGATTTTACAGACACGGATTGAGTAAAACTAAAGACGCTACCGGAATACTGTTTTTTATATCAATATTTGAAAAGAAGGTTTATGTACTGGCTGACCATGGCATCTATTCAAAAATAAAACAGGAAACGCTTAATAAATACGCCGAATCTGTCGGTAAAGGTATAAAATCAGGCAATGGGGCTGAGGCTCTATGCAAGACAATAAAAGATGCAGGCAAAGAGCTTGCCCATTACTTCCCTGTCCAAAAAGATGATGTTAATGAACTCCCCGACGAGTTGATTGTTGAATGACAGTCTCCATTAAAACATTATTATATTTTACTTGCTATTGTAACCATTTGCATAAGTAATTGTACATGACGTCCTGTATTGCTTGTGCGTTCCAAATGCAACACCGCTTTGTGTAAAAGCCCTGTTCATAATATTTATCCTATGCCCTCTGTTTGGAACACCGTCATCAATAAGCAAACTACAGACTATTTCTCTTGCGGTCGTAGTTCCATATGCTATATTTTCTCCGAAAGTCCAAGAACCGCTAAATACTCCATACCGTTTAATGCGAGTATCCGGTGTACTCCTGTCACTGCCGTTATGACCAATTTGTCCGGTTCGACTTTGGTCGGTTACATGATCTTTTGCAGCGAGGGAAAGCCCTCTTTCCGGAGTTAATATACCAACACTGCCTGCCTTATTTAATGCCTTAATACAATCATTAACGGCAGTTGTCCCTTCTTGAGTTATTCTGGTAATTTGTCCGGGTACGGAATAATATTTTCCATTATAATATCTCAACACAGGTCGTATATACAACTCTGCGTATTTTTTAGGATTTGTTCTGACTTTATTCATTTCAAGAATAACATCTTTTTCAACACCGGTTAAATAATCTACCTTTGCCGCCGTATCAAGTGCAGCAATATTCCAATTTGCAGCATCGGGATCGTTTCTTGTATTATTGGGGTCAATTCGCGTTGATTGGACGGAAATATCAGTTGTTTTGTCTTGAGAACTATTAGATTGACCTGATGAAGAACTTGATTTTGTGGTTTTGCATGAGACAACAAAAAAAGCGATAATAACCATTAAACCAATGATTTTTATTTTCATCTATTTTTCTCCTTAATAAAAATTAATCCGGTGTCATTATTGATACTCCGTCCTTAATAATATACTAATAAAAAATATTGTCAATACACTTTAAATAAAAATTTACAAATATTTCAAAGCGCATTTCACTTAACTGTTTGTTCCGCTTTGATAAAAAATGCTTGACGATATGTGATTTACAAGTTACTATTACAGATATGTATGAAATAGAATTAACAGAAGTATTTGAAGACTGGTTAAATAAATTAAAAAATTCCAAAACAGTTAAAATTATCACTGCAAGATTGGAAAGAATGAAAAATGGAAATCTTGGTGATTTTAAGCACTTAAAAAATGCAAGCGACATTTATGAATTAAGAATAGATTATGCTAAAGGATATAGAGTATATTTTACAAAACGAAATAATAAATTAATAATAATCCTTTGTGCCGGAGATAAAAACACACAAACAAAAGATATAAATAAAGCACAGGAAATATTAAGAGAGGTAATTACAAATGATAAAAACTAAGAAATTTGACATGCTGAATTATCTTAAAACCGAAAAAGATGTAAAAGAATATCTTGAAGTAGCTTTTGAAATGGCATCAAAAGAAAATGACCTTGGATATGTAACTGATGCTATCGGTAATATCGCTAAATTAAAAGGCATGACCGAAATTGCTAAAAAAGCAGGGGTAAGCCGTGAAAATTTATACAGATCATTTTCTAATAAAGGAAATCCTGAATTAAAAACAGTTATGAAAATTATCAGTTCCTTTGGATTAAGATTATCAGTTAATTATGATACAACAAAAAAGGCAAGATGACAGGAGGATGGTAATGAAAAATTGTGAAACAGGGGAGCTCTTTAATGCTTCAAAAAAAATACCAAACCTCTAAACAATTCAATGTTGAATTAACAAAGGGTTCAAAGGATAAGATATTCCTTTTTATTGGAGAGGAAGAGGGAGAAAAGGACAAAATAATAAACTCCATCCTTAACATGAAATTCAATGATGAAGAGGAACGCGCTCAAAACTGCGGCAGGTATTATATAGGCGACGACAAAGACCGGATGTCTGAGTTCGTATCGGCAGCAGACTTCGCCCTTGCCGGCTCAATGTTCTCTAACAACAGAGTTTGTATTATAAGGAATCTTGATAAGATAGAGGTAAACGACAGAGCTAAGAATATAATTGATGATATATTCACATCAACCCCTGAAGGTACAATAATTATAATAACATGTATGACAAATAAAGTCCCGGCCTTAATTGATAAAAAATATGAAAGCCTCTTACATATAGTTCAATTTTGGAAAAATTTTGACAGCGACTTAGTTAGCTATATTAACAAAAGTCTAAGAAATTTAAAGGTAAAGTTTGATGATAATATAGTACCTCTTATATTAGAGCTGACAGGAAATGATATAAAAAAAATAGATGAGATGCTTGATATGATCTCTATGATCTCAATAGATACGCCTCTAAGCAACGCTCTATTGAAGGATTTAGCAGGCGGGATAAGAGATATATCCATCTTTGAATTTATAGATTCACTGTTTTTGAAAGAGGGGCAATCACTACTCCATTTAAAAAAACTCCTTAATGAAGATACTAACGAGTTATTTATACTCAACATGATAATCAGGCAGATGGAGTTAATTGAAAAGTATTATAATCTTATTGAAGATAAGCAGAGTCACGAAACGGCTCTTACAAAGTTAGGGCTTGCAGCATCAAAACGGAGGATGGAAAGATTTACTTCCATACTAAAAAAGATAAACAGAGAAGAGCTTAAGAGGATATATCCCCACATTGCTAAAGCCGAATATCAAATAAAAAGCAGCAGAGCTTCAAACACATTAATAAACAATCCGATTTTTACTCTATCGTCTGAGATAATCATATAAAAAAGAAAGCGCTTATTCTGCGAAAGGATAAGTATCAAAAATATTATGCCGTAATACTCACTGCAGGGAATAGACAGTATGGCAATAGAGATGATCCTTTCCTTTCAACATCCTTTGACAGAGTAAACTCACCCTTCATTAGATCAATTATGTTTCCGCTGATCATGCAATCCTTAACCCTGCCCTTTATCTTGCCGTTTTCTATCAAATATGCAAGAGCCAAGTTGGCTGAAAAATCACCGGTGATGGTATTAGATTGCCCAAGCCCTATAAACTGCTCTGCGAGTACGCCCTTATCTATAGTAGAAATTATATCTTCAAAAGAGTTTTCACCCGGCTTAATTCTAATTCCATGGAATGACGGAGACGGCAGAGATGAATACCCCCTGTATGCGTTACCTGTAGGTTTTATATTAAGCCGTTCTGCATATTTCAGGTCATTGATAAATGTTTCAATAACACCGTCTCTAATCAGAAAGTTCTTTGAAACGGGTAATCCTTCTCCGTCAAACGGTATATTATAAGGAGAGCCTTCGATAAGCGGGTCATCGATCATTGTGAAAGACTCGCTGAATATCTTTTCACCCTTCATATCTGCAAACGGCGATATACCCTTCCAGACAGAGACTCCGTTAAATCCGGACGCTATAAATCCTATTAATCTTCCAAATGCCTGAGGCGGAAATAATACTGGATAGCTCTGCGATTCTATCTTTTCAACAGTCAGTCCGTTCTCTATCTTTTTTATCAATATATCTTTTAGTTCGGAGCAGTCAACAGGTTTCAGTTCAGACCTGCTCTCCCATGTTTCAATCCTCGACCCGTCAGGCATAATATATGTACATGAAATGGAAAAGCCGTAATGTGATTCTCTGTAAGATTGATCTACGCCGGTTGAATTTATTAACCGCACTTCACTCTGCGCGGATGAAATGCCAAGGTCAATACTTATTTGCGGATATATGGATTTTATATCGTCTATAATCTTTTCAGCTCCGTCGATTTCATCGTGTATGTTGAATTTTTCAATTTCAGCACAGTATGGTTCAAATGATCTTGTCGTATTATCCGGCAGATTAAAACTCTCACTATCGCCAAAGCTGCTCATCTGAAGCGCCCTTTTTACAGTCTCAGAAATATTATCTAAAGAATTAGTGTGTGAAAAACCTGTCTTGCCGTTTAAATTTACCCTTATCCCAAAACCCGAGCTTTCACTCTCCGATATTGAATAGAGCCTGTTGTTCTTAAAACTTACCGGTTGACTCCTGCCTGCAACATACAACGCGTCATACCATTTAAGCTTAGAAGGTATAACCCTCTCTATAATCTCTCTCATATTTTACCTGTAATCTGTAATTTGTAATTTTGCCTCATCTCTTACCGCCTATCAAAACATCTCTTATCTTTACATGAGGTCCGCCGAATGATACTGGGAGTGGGCTCTGACCCCCTTTGCCGCATCCGCCAAGTCCTCCAAAGAGTTCCCTGTCATTTCCAATCATCTCTATATTCTTTAATGTATTAAAGACATTCCCTGTCAGCACAATATCTCTTAACATCTTTGTCGGTTTTCCGTTTTTTATGAGATAGCCGTATCCCGCAGTAAACGTAAACATCTCAAGATTAGTCTGACCGCCTATTACATCTACGGCATATAATCCGTCATCCATAGATGCAAATATGTCGTCTTTACTATACTCGCCGTTATCAACATAAGTATTTGTCATTCTTACTATGGGTTGTCTCGTCACGCCGATTGCTCTTCCGTTACCCGTAACCTCTTCATCCATTTTAGCGGCAGTCTCGCGAGAATGAAGTCTTCCCGATAGTAATCCGTCTTTTATTAAAGGAATCTTCGTCGGCAAAATACCCTCATCATCAAATGGGATATATCCTGCTAATCTATTTAAAGTCCCGTCATCATATACGTTTAGTGTTGAAGGACCAAACTCTTTTCCGATAATCATAATATCTTTCATCTTCGGATTTTCATAAATAAAATCCGCCTCAGACATATGACCGAATGCTTCATGTATAAATACTCCGCAGAGTTTAGGATCTGCTATGATATTGTATGTTCCTCCAGAAACAGGTTCCGCATCAAGGAGATCAACTGCTCTCTTTACTACCTCCTCGGCAAGTGACTCTCTGTTCTCAACAACTTCAAAGCCGCTGTATGCAGATACCGATTCATGGAAGGGTTGAATCACAGAACCGGCTTTTGCAATAGATGCTAATGATATGCCGCAGTAGGATTTATCAAAGGATAAAATACTTCCCTCCGAATTAATATTAGTATATTCTGTCTTAACATCCCTGTATATAACCCTTGTGCTCTGAACGGATTTGGAGTTTTTCAGGATATTATTATATCTCTTGGTTAGTTCAAATTTTTCATCAGGGGTTATCTTCATAAAGTCGCGCAAGACCTCTGTTTTAAACTTTCCATTTACGGATTTGTATTTAGCAACAACGCTTTTTTCAGTCGGATTCAAAAGCGATGCGGAATTGAGCGCGTTTGCATAAAATTTTTCAAGGGCTGAAAGGTCGTTAAATGTTGCAAAACCCCATGAGCCGTTTACCAAAACGCGCACAGAGCCCGCAACAGATTCGCTTAGCGTAAACGAATCAACATTTTCACCGGACAGTGATATTAAAGTAGCAACACTTGAGGAGAGCCTTATCTCTGCATAATCGCATGATGAAGACTCAAGTATTTTTCTCCCCACATCAACTGCTTTTTTATATTTTTCATTCATAATAGCTCCAATAATTAAACTCGTACGGGCAGTCTGATCAGTAATGTTCCTGCTGCATTGCGGAATGTGTCAAGCAGAATTGTGAATTATTATTTGTATGGATAAATTTGTAAAGACAAGACATGCCTTATCTCTACGGTCATTTTTGCATCAAATATTATTTGTAACGGCATAAATTTTTTTGCTATAGCAAAAAAAATATACCGTACCGTTCCTTAAACAGTTGCGTTACCTTGTCACTAAGGAGTGGTTACCGAATACGCCATCTCGCCTTTAAAACTGACAGCAACGAATTTACCTCCGCCGTAGGCTATGCCACAGATTTCAGTAGTCCCAAATGTACTGTCGCTAACCGCAGTCCATGATGTTATTGGGTCAGGAATAGGTGTGCCGCCGTCATCACCCCCCTCCACCACAGGCAGAAAATGAAATGAGAAGACAAATTGCTAAAATTGAAAGGTTTCTTCCGTTATATAGAGAACGGAACGGAGAACCGCTTTTTCAGTATAATGCCGAGCTAATCCTGTGTCAAACAATAATTTTTTCTTCATTAAATTTTTCATCACTTGTTATTAAATTTTATAGATAAAATTTCATCTAATAATTTATTAAAATTTTTCTATAGCGAAATGTCAACTACTTTTTATGGATTCCGGAGTCATCAAACGCACCGGAAAGACCGGGAGCTTGCCCGGTTGTTTTTGTATTTTCATTGAAATAATGTAACAGCTCTGCTTTCGTCATGTTCATAGTTTCAATATGTACCTGCGCCTGTATGTTATTTTTCATTTTTATACAGTCAAAATTTTTTTCTTTATTCTTTGTCATGTTTTAACAACTCCTTAGGGCTTCTGATTTCAATAACTGAATATCCATTTTTCAAATTAACTCCGTTATATCCTTTTATACGTTCTAAATTCACTATGTGTTTAAAATTCCAACTTACAAGCGCATCGGCTTTAAAAATCGTTGCTAAAGCAATATGCAGGCAGTCATCGCCGCTTGTTTTACCTACTACATTTTCATTGATATATTTATTCGCTAACTCAACAGCTTCTTCTGTCAATTCAATATATTCAAAACAACTTGCATCATATTTGCCTAACAACTCCTGCACATTTTCGGGAGCTTTTTGTAATTCCTGTCGCAACACAGTTGAAACCATGAATACAACTTCATTATTTTCCAATCGTTTAAACAAAGCTTGTGTATCGGCAGAAAATTCATCATCAAAATACCCGCCAACTATTGAAGTATCAATATATATCCTTACAATCATGTTTAACAGTTCCGTATTTGAATAAATTCATAAATTTATATTATAGATTTAAAATTAAAGTGTCAAGTAATATTAAAAAATCTCCTGATGTCTAGTCCTGAAATAGGTTTACACTAAAAAATAAAGAAATAAACCGATGTTAGAACTAGACAGATTTGTATTTTATAGTTTGTAATTTGTAATTTGCTTCTTTGCACTTTTAACGGAAATATACCAGTAATCTTTCTAAAAAAAACTAAAAAATTCTTATGATAAATTCAAAAATTACCGATATTAAAGCATACGCTAAGAACAAGGAGGTTCTGGTTATGAATATTACAAATTATGACTTAGGCGAAGTTATTAATATTAAGCCAATTTCCGACAGAAATCATAACAGGGACGTTGACAGCGCTAAAATTACTAATGATATAATTAACGAAAAAATAGTTAAACAAGAAAAAGAAAAAATAGTCAAAGCAGTTACAATGGATGTTAATGAGGTAAGGGACTTCCTCTTTATGCTTATAGGCGCAGGCGTCAAAGTAAAACCTGAAAATGATAATTCAGGGGTATTGATTAACAGGCTAGTTTAAGCTTGTTAATCAATATTAAAATTTAGAAAAACCTTCAAAAAATTCCTATTTTTATTATCCTATATAAAAATTTATTGACCTTTTTATACGAATTTATATATTTCTACAAAAATGGATGGTAATTGTCCATGTTAAATTATATATATATTAATTTCCTGTATTCAGTTTTTTAAAAATATTCGATAATAATGTTAGACAATAATAGCCATTATGCTATTTTTGTTATTATCATATATTTATCATATAAATAATGAAAATCTTTAGCGGGAAAATTCTCATGAGTAAAGAACTACAGGAAAAAGCTGATAAGATAATGAAAGAGCTGCAAGAAGCTCTTATACCAATTAGAAATGAAATAGTTACAATAAACAAAAAAAATAATAATGAAAGAAGAATTTAATTTCTAAGTTAATCTCCCAATAATAAAATTTACTGAAAACAATGAGGTAATAGTATGCCCCCAAAAGGCGAAAAACGCAGACAGCAGATAATTGAAACTGCAAAAAACATGTTTATTACCAAAGGTTTTCAGAGTACTCATATTGGTCAGGTTTGTGATGAACTTGATATAGCAAGAGGTACGGTTTACCAGTATTTTAATAACAAAAAAGAGATTCTTTACGGTATTCTTGATAATGTAGTAGAAGCTGTTGAGGAAGCGCTTGATCCTGATGATCTTAAAGAATTTCTTAATATGAGACCTGACCATAATACAATGATCAGATTTATAGATGACAGGATTAGTTCATGCCTTGGCATAATCTCTGACGAGCCGATAATAATCCGCCTTATATTTAGAGACATTCCGGGAATAGATGAAGACGTATCTGAAAAGGTAGCAGAATTTCTTGATAAAATTATAACTATAATCTCTCAAGAGATAGAAGTATTATGCAAAAGTAATATCTTTAAAGAAAATGTCGAACCTGAAATTGCAGCAGCCATGCTGGTTGGCGGAGTAATTATGATGGTATTTCATTATAGTAATAAAAACAAAAACTATAGAGACAAGAATATTACTAATGCAATGTCAATGCTGTATCTCCTTGGGGTTTACAACAACGGTTAATCATGCAATGAGCTGATTTATCTTTTCCATAATTTATCCTTAAGTCCGCTCATTCTCTTTGTTGGAGTTAAGACCATCTCTTTTATTATATCCCTGTCTGCTGCAATCATAACTCCCTCTTTAGCTCTTGTAACTGCAGTATATAATAATTCTCTTGTCATTGCCATATTCCATTTATCAGGCAGAACAATCAGCACATTATTAAACTCGGATCCCTGGCTCTTATGAATAGTCGTTGCATAAGCGGTTTCATGTTCGGGCAGTCTTGACGGATGGATTGCTCTAAGATTCTCATCAGCCTCTTTAAACAGCACTTCATTCATATTAGAAGCAATCCCCATATCTCCGTTAAACAGTGACAGCGCATAATCGTTACGCAGTATCATAACAGGTCTGCCATGGTAAAATCTTTCAACAGGTTCAATAATTCCAAGTCTATATAGAATCTCCTCTGCCATGGAATTCATTCCGTCTGCGCCGAATTTCCCCCTCTTTGTTGCTGTCAGTATGGTTAAATTATTTATAAGGGAGAAAATTTTATCCGTAGTTGAAACATTATTATCTTTAATATTAGTCAGTATAGTTTCTCTATATATATCGCCTAACTCTTTTAATGAAGGCGTATCAATAAATTTTATGTCGGGATAACGAGTATCTTCAAGTATTTCAAAAACGCCAGATAAATCACCCTTCTTAATAAATTCCGCAAGTACGCCTATTCCGCTTTTGCTGCCGAATCTGTAGCTTTTGTTTAGCATGATTAAAGCATCATTCATTCTGCTAATGGGACCGCTTGAACTATTAGCCCGTATATTTATATTAAAGAACTTATTCCCAAGATCAATAAAATCCTTACTGTATATACCTTCTGCGCTACCGCATACATCGCTGAACACTGCCCCGCCCTCAACAGATGAAAGCTGATACTTATCACCCAAGAGTATTAGCTGCGCCCCGGGCTTTAATGCTTGAACAAGTCTAAGCATGAGAACAATATCCACCATTGAACACTCATCTACTACTACAACATCATGTATCAGCGGATTTTCTTTATTATGCTTAAATTTATGCGAATCATTAACAGATCCAAGAAGACGGTGTATGGTAAAAGTTTCTGTCGGAATGAGTTTTTTTGTTTCGGCGCTAACCGGCAAATCCGTAATTGCAGAGTTTACAGCTTCACGAAGCCGGGCAGCAGCCTTCCCTGTAGGAGCCGATAAAGAGATAGATACTCCTTCGCCTCTTTTAATCTTAGATTCGGCAATCAGCGCAAGTATCTTTACCACTGTCGATGTTTTGCCTGTTCCGGGACCGCCGGAGACTACAGTAATCCCTCCTGATAATGCAGAATATGCAGCTACGCTCTGCCAGTCAACTTCGGGAGATTGCGGACGGGGGAACAGAAGCACAAAGGTCTCTTTTACATCTGAAATATTTGGCGGAAGAATTTTATTATTAAGCAATCCATTAATACTTTCAGAGAGTAAATTTTCATACGAGTAGTATTTATGAAAATAGAGTCTCTTTTTTGAATCTAATATCAGTGGAAGATAATCTCCCTCGCCTCCTGCGATTCCGTTCCTTTTCAAGAGATTTATTATTTCATCTAAACTTGGGAATATAATCTTAGATATATCAATTTCATTATCTTCAAAAAAAGAAGATAATGGCTTTTCTGCAATTTCATCAAGGAACAGACATAGATCGCCGCTGCTCAATCTATTGCTTAAAAACGAACATATAAGATAAAAAGATGGCGACCTCTCTCCGCTTATACTTGATAAAAAATCTGCCATGTGAATATCTATATCATCAAAGCAGCCCGTACTTTTTATGTCATCTATTGAAAAATTCACTAACACACTCCGGCAAAAAACTTATCCAATTTTTCTATAACTTCCTCTTTGGGTCTGTCTATAAATATTCCTGTTTTATTTGAGCTGCTGCGGTTCATACCGCGTACAAAAAAATAGAATACGCCGCCAACATGTTCTTTATATGAATAATTCGGCACTCTATATTTCAGGTAACGATTCAGCGCTGTTGTATATATATAATATTGGAGATAATAGTTGTGTTTATCCATCTCCTCTTCCAATCTGTCGTATGTATAATCACTGTATTCGCCTCCAATATAGTTTGATTTCCAGTCGGCAATATAATACTTCCCGTCATAAACAAATATCAGGTCTATAAATCCTTTCATCATACCGCCGGCATCGGAGTAGTTATCTATAAGCTTTTTATAGATTTTATCACAATAGATGCTCTGACCCTTAAATATCTCTCCGAATCTCTTAGAATTAAAATTATTTATCGGAAAGAGAAACTCAAGTTCACTCAGCCGCGAATCTAAACCTATATCTGCAAGTTTAATACCCGTATCATCAATAACAGAGTCTGCTACATTAAAAAACATATCTGCAATATGATTACTCCACGATTGATCAAACCTGTGTTTTAATAAAATATCCCTGCATTTTTCAGTTACATAATCCTTATCTCTGACCGTAAAATCTATCTTTTCAAATATCTCATGTATGCATAGACCTGCGGCAATCCCTGCCGGAAAACCGAATATCCCATCCTCTTTCTTATTCTTTATATGATACTCTGAGAAAAAATCTTTCTCATCATGATCTTGGTGATGCAGGAGATTTTTGGCTATTGAACTATAGCTGTGAGTATGCAGGCTCTTTTTAATTTTTCCTGTAAATTCCCTCGCAAAAATATCTTCCTGCGAATACTTTTCGGCAATATATAACTTTCCGTTACGGATAGAACCGTCATCAAAACCGATTCGACCGTTTGAGTTATCTGCAACCTCTTGAAGTATTTCCGCAGCAAAATCTCTGTCGAACTTTAATTTTTCAGGCTTTTTATTTTTATTCTTTTTAGTGTCATCTTCTATTATATCATCTTCTTTTATGTCATCTTCTTTGCTGTCATTTTCTTTGCTGTCATCATTTTTGCCATCTACTTTATCTTTAAATAATACATGATAGAGAGCGGATTTATTAAAATCGCGGTTTACTTTAAGCATTATTCTGCATGCGGACTTCCCTCTTGTTAAGGCAACATATAAAAGCCTTATATCTTCGGCAAGATCTTCGGTCGCTTTAATTTTCTTTACGTACTCATTATTTTTATCAAGATACATTACAGGTTTATTGTCTGCATGGGGATCGTGATATATAATATAATTCTCTCTATTATATGAAGCATACCCAAGAAACGGACAATATACTATTGGAAACTCAAGCCCTTTGCAGGCATGCATTGTAATAATATTAACGGCATCATCGTCCCTTTCCATTCTCATGGTGTATTCGTCATCATCGTCAGGATTAGAGATCATATTCCCAAACCAGACGGTTAACTCCTTTGGCGTGAGTCTTCCCTTATACTCTCTTTCATGAAGTATCTCGCCGATATGATTTATATTTGTCATCATCCTCTCGCCGCCATTCATGGCAAACAGTCTTGAGGGAATAGATTCTCCCTTTAAAAAGGCAGAGATCATGCCAAGTATGCCTGCCGACAGCCAGATATTTCTGTATTCATAAAATCTTGTTACTATACCCTCAGACATATTTGCCTCAGAGGATAAATTTTGATTAAACTCATAGAGCACACCGGCGCTGCTGCCCATAATTGAAGTAGCCAGCGCCGCTTTAACAAAATTTAAATTCAGCGGATCGGCAATTGCAGATATTATGTAATACAGGGACCGAGCGTCTTCGCTTCCAAAAACATTATCCATTCCTCTTGAAACCGACGGTATATTATATTTCAGCAGAGCCTTTCTTACATCAAGTCCCTGACTGTTTTTCCTTACAAGTACTGCAATGTCTTTAGGTTTGATTCTTCGACCGCTTAGACTAAACCTGTCGTCATCTCTATTGATAAGGAGAGAAATTTCGGCAGACAATCTTTCAAGCGTAAGTTCCCTGCCTTCACTATACGCCGGTTCAAGCCATATATCAAAGGTTGGGATTGCAAACCCATTATCCATAAACCGGTCAGTCTGGTTGCGGGCTGCAGCTTCAGCCGGAGAAAATTTAATCTTATCATAAACAAACGGATTAGCGTTTCCGGAAAAAATATCATTAACTGATTCAATGAGTTCATGTCTTGAACGCCAATTCTTTGTAAGAGTATATCTGTTTTGTACAGTCTCCGATGCCTTTAAATAAGAAAATATATCAGCTCCGCGGAATCTGTATATTGCCTGCTTCGGATCCCCTATTAGAAAGAGTATTGTACTCTCATTATTAAATAAATTGTCAAAAATATCAAACTGAAGATCATCCGTGTCCTGAAACTCATCAATAAGCGCAGCCTTGTAGCGGTCTCTTGCCTTCTCTGCAAGCTGCTTTCCCGAAGCTCCTTTTAATCCTCTATGCGCCTCTTTTATTAAATCATCAAAGGTTGTTCCTGTGTTTATACTCTTCTCATTTAGAATAAGCGCATCCATTGTATCGAAAAACGATCTCTTCATATCCGCAAGAAATGACGATCCGGAATTTATATACTCTAAACAGGTTGAATATATTTTTTGGCAAATATTGAATACATTATTTTCAATATACTTTTTATCTTTAATAAGAGATAACTTTATCTTATCGGCAGTGAAATACACAAAATCATCAAAAATAGCTAAAGGACTTGCAGACATTACATATTGTTCCATCTTATCAAAGAGCGCTTCCTTATTGGCTCCTTTTACAAATTTTGACGGACTAATATATTTTTCCCGATAAAGAATCTCAATTACATTATCTTTTTCAATATGCCATGCCTCTGCCAATTCAATATAATATGCGCATATTAGATTATAGAGTCTATCAACAGATTCGGCTGTAACGCCCGAAACTTCAGGTTTAATCTCAAGAGCGGCAGATAAAGGTCTCCTGCCGTATAAGTTCACTAATTCGCTTACATCTGAGTTGTTCATTACATACGAGATGACGGACGGAGCTACGTTATATAAATTTCTTCTCCATTGATCCGCAGCGCCCTGTTTGATAAGATTATTGTCTTTCACGATCTCAGATGTGAATAACACGCCGCTCTCAAAGGCATTATCTACCAGCATCTGTCTGCAAAAAGAATGAATAGTATATATTGAGGCTTGGTCAAAACTTTTAATGGCAGTTAATATTATCTGCCTGACTACGCTGTCCCTCTTATACTTACTCATTAGACGAAACAGCGTTTCATTCTCAATCTCTTTTTCGGATATTACATCAAGCGCTTCCCTAAGCCTGTCCCGAATTTTTTGCCGCAGTTCAATTGTAGCTGCTATTGTAAATGTTACGACAAGTATATCTTCAACCCTTAACCTTTTTTCCACAATAAGACGTAAATATATTATACTCAGAGTGTATGTCTTTCCCGTGCCTGCGCTTGCTTCAATAAGATTAGTCCCGCTAATGGGTGATTCTATTACATTGAATTCATTCATATAATTTCATCACTCTTAATATTTTCAAAAACGGGAGCATATACTTTTAATGTAACATCCGTAAATGGTTTTGACAGTATATATGATTCTTCAAAAAACAGTCTTATATACGGGTCTTCCAAATCTCCGGTGAAATAACTGTCATTAAAATATTTCATCGCCTCCTTTAATGCTCTGCTCCCGGGTTCTCCCTTGCCGTCATAGAAAACTTCCCCATATCGCAATGAACTTCTTGGGAACAGCGGTACGGGTTTTCTCATTCCGTCACTGTATATATTCAGAAGAGTTGACAATATTTCTCTGCCGTTGTTTTGTTCTCCCCATTCCTTCTTATCATTTTTTGACAATAAAATCGTATCTCCTGAAAAGCCGCCTGAATTTAACAGCAAGAGATGTGTAATCCATGCCGTTAAAATACTTAATCCATTATCAGACGCATATCTGAAAAATATACATTTCCCGTCATAGATATTATCCACTGCCCCGGAAATATTCAGATCGTTTATGGTAATCGAAATTTCTCTCTTAGCGCTCTTATCATGAAGCAGCGGACTGAATTTATCATAGAATTTTTTTACCTGCGAAAAGGAATTATCGTATGTTACAATTCCCGGCTTACCGTGCGGAAGCAAACCTGAGGCTTTGACAAATCTAAAATGCTCCGACCTGTCGTCTCCTCTTATTAATGCGTTCATTATCTCCGAATTTAATCTATACAGGTCAAGCGCATCTAATTTAAATGACTCCTCTTCAATAAACTCATCACTTCGAGTTGTGAGATACAGTCCAAGCCGTTTATTTGTTACCCATCTTGCAGGATTAACAAGAAATGAAGCAAGATCATTCACGGTGATATTTTTCTCATCGTCAGTCAGCGGAGGAAGCATTTCATTCATGAATTTAAAATCGGTTTTTTCACTCTTAGCATAAGATTTTGCTCCGCCGATCTTTGACCCTTGATATGTGAAGAAACCGCTGCCTGAAATAAAATAAACGGGATTATAGGATTGTATTCTGTGCGTCTTAAAAATATAATCGGTCGGATTCTTTTCCGCAGCATCTACCTTATAGCAACTGTTTATATATTCAATCAGTTCATTTACTACAACAGAGGGATTAAGCTCTGTTCCGTTATTTATATTCCTGCCAATATAGCTTATATATAAATTCTCCCTTGCAGATATAAGCGTCTCAAGAAAGAGGAATCTATCTTCGTCTCTAACGGATCTGTCTCCGCGTTTCGGACGAGACGACATTAAATCGAAACTCAAAGACGCAGACTTTCTTGGAAATTCGGAGTCATTCATACCTATAATGCAGATTACTTTTTTAGGTATGCTTCTCATGGGCAGCATTTCGCAGAATATCAAACTCCCGCTTGCAATATCTCCACCGGAGCCGACCCCGGACATTGAGTTGTCAAAAAATTCATATATTACCCTTACATTTACTTTTTTATCAAGGAAAGATTCACCGTATATCTCCTTCAATTTAAGAGACAGTGTATGTATTTCATTAAGCGCCGACGAAATTTTATCAGCTGCAAAGACCGAATCAAGAATAGTATTTATTACATCGCACCATTCATAAAGGGTGTAATCTCTTTTAAGCATATAGTATATGTCACGGAGAGAATTAAAAAATGAAATGAACCTTCCAAGTATTTGAAGATCACTCCCTTCAATATCGCTATATGGCAGTATCCCAAGGGACAATTTATTTTCACCATCCATCATACTCCCCATGAGCAGACTATCCAAACCGAATCTCCATGTATTCTCATATATGCCCGGCAGCCCCAACTCCTCTTTAAACCGAGAGTCAATCCCCCAATAAACAGTGCAATCCCTGACCCATCGCCCTATCTTATCCATATCCTCTTGGCTTAGATTAAATTTTTCTCTGACCTCAATACAATCTGCAATACTTAGAATATATGCAGAGGTAAATCTTTCATTGGTTATAGCGAGTATCTTAAAAAATGTTTCAAGAACAGGGCTTGTATCTTTTATTTTTCTATCAATAATCTTAAACGGTATGTATGGAATTTCTTCAGATGCACGTCCGAATACCGATGCGCGTCCGAATACCATCTGAATATAACTTGAATACTCGCTGATATTCGGCGACATGATTAGAATATCCCATGGCGCTAAAGAGCTATCTCTATTTAAAAGATCAAGTATATAATCGTGCAATACCTCAACCTCTCTCATTGCGCTATGGCATGAACTTATAGTTATTGATCTGTCATTTACTATATCATCTTCGCTAAACCTGTCCTTTTCATCTTTCTGAGGTCCGTTCTTCATCATATATATATCGTTCTGTATCATTGACAGGAGAGAATCCCTCTCAGGTTCAACAAACAGCTCACCTGTTTCGATATCCCACATGAACAGGTGATGCAAAAAATCTCTCCCTATCCTGCCAAGTGATGATAAAAGTTCATTGCCTCCGCCTATATGAAGATAATCTGCAATATCATCATCTGCAATAACAGGCGCGGCAGATATGATTCGCCCTTTCTCTTTTTCAGTTAAAAAATCCCAATATTCGGGAGACGGGTTAAGTATAAAAATATTTACATCGGAATAGTTTGCCGCCGCACGCAGCATATTTATATGATATACGGGAAGATAGGATATTCCAAAGACCGAAAAACGTCCGGGAAAATCAGCTGGTACAAATTTTTCTTTTGAGTTTATAATATTGTAAACATTATACAGCAAAGCCGGAGGATGATCTTTAGACATTGAATGTGTTAATAAACGCCACAATTCAGCCTGCCATTCGCCCTTCATAGCGCCATTATCCCACTGAATTATCATCTCGGGTCTGAATGTCATATATTGATCGAAAAGTTCTATGATTTTTGCCGCTACCTGATAAAGTTTGATGCCTGTTACGTCATTGTCTATGTATGATGAAATTTCCGAAAAAACCGGATTATCCCTCTCTCTTAAAATAATATCTATACATTTCCAGGTCATAATATCCTTATCAAAAAATCTTTCATCACAAGAGTCAGGGAAAAACGAATTAAGGACAAGACTTGTCATTTTATTAGGGAAGATATACTCGTAATTTGACCAGATGCCGAGCCGTCTGCTCATTTCAATGCTGATCCATTTCATCATACCCAAGCTCTGAACAACAATCAGTTCCTTTGACATAACCGGCAGCGGGGATGATGAAATTATTTCGTAGAATTTATCGGCAAGTATTTCTAATCTGTTTCCTGAAAATAGCGCTAACTTAGCCATGTCAGGCAGACCTTATTGATCTTGAAAAGTCTCCGCCTGTGGGATTCTGAAACAGTTTAAGACCAAACTCAGGAGCTACCGAAATCAGATGTTCCATTATATCGGCTAATGCAAGCTCATATTCAAGAGTATCAATTATATTGGTAAACACATAGATCTGTAACGGAATACCGTTTCCGGAAGGCTCGAGGAGTCTGACAATAATATTCTTTTCTTTATTAATTCCGGAATGACTCTTTAAATAGAATTCGGAATATTTTCTAAAAAGTCCAATATTAGTTATTTCATTTCTGTTTATCCTTTCATCGCGGCTCTTCTTTATTGATTTGGATAATTCCTTCATATTTATATTATTTTTGAGAAGTTCAAGTTTTTGAATCCTTTTCAGTGATTTATCATCGGGAAGATTTATACTATTTACATCTATATTTATAACACGCCTGAGCCGCCTGCCTCCCGCTTCTTTTATCCCATGCCAATTCTTAAATGTATGAGATATCATAGTGTATGCCGGTACCATACATATTGTATTATCCCAATTTTTCACCTTTACAGTACTTAAGGATATATCTATTACCTCTCCAATAATTCCATCTTTTTCTATCTCAATAATATCTCCTATTACTAACAGACGATTGGCATTTATCTGAACACTGGCTATGAACCCCAATATCCAGTCTCTAAAGACCAATATAAGCAATGCAGTCATTGCCCCCAGTCCGCTTAATATCCCCCATGGCGATTTATCAAAAAGAGTAGATATAATTACTATTATACCGATCATGGTAACAAAAATCTTTACCATTTCCAAATACCCTTTTATCGGATTTTTTTTTGAAACTTCAAACTCCTGATAGTAATTATCTACGGCGTCAAGAAAAGCATTAAAAGTATAGATTACCAGCCCTATTAGAATTGAAAATATAATCTTTGAAAGGATATATTGAAATGTTGGAATATTTATGAAAAAAAAACTCGACAAAAAATACAAGATTATAAATGGGAACATTATTATAAATCGGTTAATTACTTTTTTGTCGATCAATGACTTTGTAAAAATATATTTGCTGTTATTTTCAAATCTTTCTGTGAGCTTTAATATTATCCAACTTATAATTTTCCCAAGCGCAAAACTTATGGCAATTATAAAAAGAAAGCGTATTAATATATCGCAGATAAAAATAAACGCTTCAGGCCAGTTAACAGAATATATCCAAAAATTAATTATCTCATCCATTCGTAAATCTTTTACTTCTTTTTTAATTTACCAATTATTTCATATTTTGCAAAAATATGTTTAAGCATTGGATCTGTAACAACAGCAAGAACAAAATTTTTCTCTAACTCGTCAATAAAAACATTTTCACCGGAATAATATTCTACAGCCTGCACAGGATCATTTAACTCTCTGACCATATTAACAAGAAATGCAAGTCTTTGCATATCTCTTTTTTGAAGGGGAAGATTTTTATCAATTTCAATATTAGTATTGTCCCTATATTTCTTCAAAATATCATTTAATTTTCCAAACTGTTGAAGATCAAGGCTGTATTTTTTTATAAACTCAGCAGAGAGTGTTCCAAGAGCTTCAACTTCAGACATCATAAGCATAATATATTGAAATAGATGATAATTTCTTGAAATTATTGACCTTAACACATCATCGGGAAGTCTGATAAAAAAATTGATAAAACCCGAGACATCCTTTATTTTTAAAAAAAATCTATTGAGCATATCAGTATCAAATTTTGTTAATATCATAAAAAGCATAAATTTATCATTATTTATTACTGTAGAATTTAAAGCCAACTCCATTAGTTTATCCTTATCAAGAAAAAAAAGGATCTTATCAATAGTTCGGTCAATTGGAATGTCATGCATGGTACAATAGCCAACTGTAAACAGAATAAGCTGTTCAAGTCTATCAATAGTAAATTTATCTGAGTTTATATATTTTTGGATATGATCCATATCACTGAACAGAATAAAATAATATATAAAATGCTGCATAAGCTCATTATCTTCTAAAGTGAAGACCTTATCTACAAATAGAATAAACTCTTCAATTGTAATATCAGCAAACAAAGATCGGACTTTATTAACCGGCGGTATTATCGGATCATTCAATATGACTTCATTGTAAAAAATTTGAAATCGGCTCATAGCTTTAACATCACGACCAGTATTCATATTTTCATCCGTTTAAAATTAATCTTCGACATTTACAATATTATTTCATTAAATCTTCGGGTTGATACCAATTATTCTTTTTTAGATTTTTTCTCTTTCTTTTCAAGCCTCTTCTCTTTAATACTCTTTGTAGCTTTCTTTTTATCCTCAGTTTTTGTCTTATCTTTAGCTTTAGCCATATAATAGTACCCCCTATAATAATTTTAAGATGTATAGCTATATTCTATGATAGTAGAATAATTTGTCCAGAATATTTATATTTTTTATCAACATTATGAACAATTTGCATAAAATTATCTAATCACAAATTTGATCAACATAAACAAGTGTATCAGTATTATATTGATTTTTTTCTGAAATACTTCTGAGTTCAGACATATCATTTTCATTTATAACAGGCTGTCTGCTCAATATCCATAATTGATGCTTATATGGAGATCCTATTATGGCATAACCTTTTGCTTCATCTATATGGATAACCGTATAGTCAAATGTAACAGGCCATATAAACTGCAGCTTTATTTTTTGCGGCTCTTTTTCATCAGGAATCCATGCCTTAGCAGTAAAACTCTTTATATCATTAGGGTTGCTTTTATTCTTAGCGCTGCTTGTAACAGTCATTATCCCGTCATCTTTATATGTATAAGTCATTGTGATACAGATTAATCCTTCTTCAAATGAATTTGGCAATCGTGCTACTTCATACCATTTACCCTGATATAGTTCACAATTTATTAATTCATTAGTTTTTATTCCGGATTTAGCAGTACATGAAACTATAGCAACGAGCAGTATTACATAAAAAAAATGTAAATTTTTCATAGCACTGTTTTATCCTGCAATCTCAATATATATAATTATTGTAAAAAGTCATAAAAGACGGTTACAAAATATACTTTTACAATCGCTCTTTCTTTAAATTATCTATCTCCCTTTCTAACTTGGCAAGCTGCTGCGTAAGCCTGTCTAATGATCTCTCTATGCGCTCCTTCTCAGACTCAAGGTATGAAAGCCTGCTTGGAAATTCTCTCTTTGGATTAATCTCAGCCTTAACCATATCAGGACTTTTATTTTTGTCCAAGAATGCCTCTTGAATCTCTTCCCTTAAATGATCATCCCTAATACGCGCTACTGTCTTCATATTTTCATAACCCATCTTTGGATTTATATCCATTGAAAAAGTCTTAATTATAGTCTTAGCCTCACTCCTGTGCAGCTGCAATACCCTGTCTAAGTAATCTTCAAAACTCACTCCATATTTCATACACAGATCGCGTCCCTGTATTAGCAGGCTGCCAAACTCCTTCATTAAGAGACCGTTTTTAGAGAGAAAATCATTTCGCAATCTTGCTGTGAGTTCTTTAAATTCATCATTGGTATCAAAAATATTTTTATATATTCCCATACTTTCTGCTTTATACAGCAATGAATGAAATATATTCCAAAAATAATTTGCATGCGATCTGGTAGTTACAGGCGCATTAGACTTTGTAAACTGTATATGGTGCGCATATTCATGAATTGCAGTGTACATAAGCTGATTATCATCAACAAAGTTGCGGTTGTGAATAATCATCTCTCTTCTGTCCGGATAATAGAGACCATCAACCTTTTTACTTCTCTTTCCGGAAAAAGTTACCGTAAAATCTACATCTACTTTTTCAAGCTGAAGCAATTTTTGTTTTACCTGTTCTTGATTCATCATAACCTCACTTAGGCGGTCAGTGAACATTCCCCAAAAAACTGCCCATATCCATTAAAGAATATGGTATTGCACTTGCCATTACAGTACTGTTCTTCTCGCCTTTTATTACTTCAAAATTCAGCAGCATAAAATCATACTGCCAAAACATTTTATGTTTTCTGACTGCGAAAGAGTTTACAATAGTATGCATCTGTTTTCTTTTATCATCTGTAAACATTTCATTATTTAGAATAAATCTATCAAGGGCTTCTGTTCTCTCTTTGCCCTCTTTAAAATATGAAAAATTCCATGCTACGGCGGAAAAATAGAGCATCAATCTAAATTGAAATATATTGCCCGTATCTATACTTGTTATAAGCGGCGAAGCAAACTCAAGCAGTATATTTGAAATCCTTCTCCCCTCAAACTCATAGAGAATAGCATCCTCAGGAAATACATCGGCAGGGAGCAGTTCGATCTTCTCAGAATCAAGCTCCCTTCTCCTCTTTCTAAAATTACCCTTAGTCATATACTAAACCTTTTATATAATACTTAATAATACTTATTCTGCAATTATGACATATTTCATTAAAAAAAATCGTTATGTAAAGTAAAGCAAACAATATTGTAACAAAAAATTTTTTATATTGACAAATATTAGTAATGATTGAATAATTGTTCAACTATTAGGAGAAATGAATATGAATCTAAAAAAACAACCCGTATGCGACTGTCATGTAATCCATGAGGATATTGTTGAGAGAGTGCGCGCCACAATGCCGAAGGGAAAGGATTTTTATGACCTTTCCAATTTATACAAAATGTTCTCCGACCATACCCGTGTCCGCATACTTTGGGCTCTTTCCTGCGAGGATATGTGTGTCTGTGATTTGGCTGTACTGCTTGATATGACGAAATCCGCCATATCCCATCAATTAAAGTCTCTGCGCCTTGCCAATCTTGTGAAATACGAAAAGCAGGGCAAGGTGATATATTATTCATTGGCAGACAGCCATGTAAAAGATATTTTCGAAAAGGGTTTTGAGCATATACACGAGTAATTTTTTTATTTCAACGATTGAATGATTGAGCAATTATTATATTTTTTTGGAGGAAGAATTATGATTAAAACATACATATTACAAGGTTTGGAATGCCCGAACTGCGCTGCAAAAATTGAAAGCGCCGTACAAAAATTAAACGGCGTTTCTTCCGCTTCTGTAAACTTTATTACTGCAAGGCTGAATATAGAAATGACAGACAGACACACCGAATCAATACATCAGTTAATTGAAAAAACAGTTCATAAATACGAACCTGACATAAATGTTATTGAGTCCGAAAATATCACTCGACAGAAAGACCATCTAACGCAGCAGGACAGCGAAGGCAGCCGGCAGATAGCGAAGCTGGTTGCCGGAGCCGCTGTATTCGGACTTGGCATTATGCTGGAGCAGGTACTTTTTGACGGCAAATATATCCCGCTTGCAGTGTTTATCGCAAGCTATCTGATTCTCGGAGGCGGAATAATCCTGCGGGCATTGAAAAATATAACAGCCGGGCAGTTGTTTGACGAAAATTTTTTAATGAGCATTGCCACTATCGGAGCGTTTGCCATCGGTGAATATTCCGAAGCAGTGGCAGTTATGTTGTTCTTTTGTATAGGAGAATATTTTCAGGACATGGCAGTCCGCAGATCAAAAAAATCCATTACAGACTTAATGGACATCAGACCTGACTTTGCCAACCTGAAAAAAAACGAAATGATTATTCAGGTTTCTCCCGATACGGTCAATATTGGCGATACTATTGTTGTGAAACCGGGCGAAAAAATCCCATTAGACGGCATTGTCATTGAAGGCGAATCCATGATAGACACAATGGCTCTGACAGGAGAATCAAAGCCGCGCAAAACTGTTCCTTCCGACACTGTGTTGTCAGGCTGTATAAATCAAAGCGGAGTTCTGATTATTGAAGTAACAAAGTCCTTTGGCGAATCTACAGTGACAAAAATTATTGACCTTGTGGAAAATTCAGGCAGCAAGAAAGCTCCCACTGAAAATTTTATAACCGCTTTTTCGCGGATATATACTCCTGTTGTAGTAGGGCTGGCTCTATTAATTGCAGTGATTCCAGCCCTTTTAACCGGCGGCTTGTGGCATGAATGGATAAACCGCGGGCTGATATTTCTTGTCATATCCTGTCCGTGTGCGCTTGTTATATCTATACCTTTAGGTTTCTTCGGAGGAATCGGCGGCGCATCAAAAAATGGAGTTCTGGTCAAAGGCGGCAATTATTTAGAAGCGCTTGCTAATCTTGACATTGTGGTATTTGACAAAACCGGCACTCTTACAAAGGGTGTATTCAATGTAACAAGTATTTTACCTGCAAACGGCAAAACAGAAAACGACGTGTTGGAATTGGCTGCCTATGGAGAAGCCTTTTCCAATCATCCTATCGCTTTGTCCATACAAAGAGCTTACGCTAAGGCTGTTGATAAAAACGCCTTGTCGGAATATGAGGAAATCGCAGGATACGGAATCAGAGTTAAGATGAACGGCAAAGTAATTTTAGCAGGGAACAGCAAATTGATGGAACGAATGGAGATACCCTTCACAGAATCACAGAATGTCGGCACCAAAGTTTATGTTGCATCAGACAAAGAATATGCAGGCTGCATAGTTATTTCAGACGAGATAAAGCCCGATTCCCATAAAGCCATAACCGCGCTGAAAGCAAGAGGCGTCCGTAAAATCGTTATGTTGACAGGCGACAACTCTTTGACAGCTGAGGCAGTCGCAAAAGAATTAGCATTAGACGAGGCATACGCAAATCTTTTGCCCGCGCAAAAAGTGGAATGTGTGGAAGCATTGGATAAAGAAAAACGCTCAAATTGCCGGCTCGCCTTTATAGGAGACGGTATCAACGACGCGCCTGTTTTGGCAAGAGCTGATGTCGGCGTGGCAATGGGCGCCTTAGGTTCGGATGCCGCTATTGAAGCTGCAGATGTAGTGCTTATGACGGACGAGCCGTCTAAATTAGCCGAGGCAATTGATATTGCCAGATTCACCAAACGCATCGTTTGGCAGAATATTATATTTGCATTGGGAGTCAAAGCCTTAGTCATGCTGCTTGGCGTAATGGGTGCGGCAAATCTGTGGGAAGCAGTATTTGCCGATGTGGGCGTAGCTCTCCTCGCCGTGCTGAATGCTGCGCGAGCGATTAGGCATTAGGGGAAATTACAGATTACAAATTACAATGTACAAATGTGAGTTATTTCATACTCGCAGGGGCGGCATTTTGCCGCCCGCAATTAAACCATAATCCGCAATTAAACGAAATCGGACAAATCGTGAAAGACGAAATTACGATATTATCTACAACATATACAAATGTAGCGATTGATAAATATGTTATAATGCCAAATCATGTCCATATAATTATTACGAGACTGTTGAATTTTTAATTTTTGATAAGATTTTCATCTCTATCTAATTTTTCTTAACCACTTTCAGTAAATTATTTTCGAAATTTATAAAAGATCATGCTATTGCTGTATTTATTCTATGATTTC
>Ga0268262_10000971_pt1 | contig 36992 bp, 33 predicted proteins | sample TergutNc150P3_FD_190354 | JGI IMG/M metagenome (GOLD analysis project Ga0268262, IMG submission 190354) | Nasutitermes corniger P3 segment gut microbial community from laboratory colony in Florida, USA - Nc150 P3 (SPAdes) (version 2) | ecosystem: Host-associated > Arthropoda: Insects >...
TAAGGGTGCTTACAGCTATGCTTAACCCGATAATGGACAAACCGGGACTTTTTGTCAGACGGAGAATAAGGGCATAACAAAGCTCTATTACCTGTTCTATGGGGAATATTATCAGTGTGTATAAAATATTAGGCATTTAAATTATTTTATTTCTTCTTTAATTTATTATTTAGAATATTTTTCCAATATTTATTAACTTCATTATTTAGAGTATCTTTTATAGTATTGACAGATAATTTATCATGTAACATTTTGATAGATTTCCATGATTCCTCATTCACATCGTCAAAATAATTTATACTTCTTAAATATTGTTGTATATTTTCCGTATTATATTTCTTTTTAAAGTTATCTACTATAGTTTCTATAGGTATTTCTTTTAATAAATAAAATAAATCTACAAAATCTCTTGCTTCATAACCTCTTGTTCCTATTGCTGACATTTTCATAGCTGATATATCATTTTTACTTACTAGTCTTATTCCGTCATCATTATCTACTAATTTTTCTAATAAAGGATATTCATAATTAACAAAATCAACTTTTAATCTGTTTTCAGGATCATCGCTTGGAAATAATATTTGCAATATAGCGCCGCTGCTATTTATTATTTCAACATTTTTATCTATTTTTTTTAAAAATGATAATATTTCTTCTTTATTTAACTTATCTTCTGTAAACAAATCTATATCGGTAGATATTCTATGACCTATTTGTAAACTTAACGCAGTTCCGCCCACTAAATTAAATGTATGGAATAATTTTTCATTCTGTATAAAACATAATTTTTCCCATAAGAAATTATTTATTCCTTCTTTTTTTAACTTCAAAATATACCTTTATTATTATAACATCTAAATCTTTTTTTATTTATTTTGAATAAAGAACTTAACCAATTTAATATTTTATTATTTAAATATTTTATTTTTACAACTTCTTTCTTAATTGTTTCCCATCCATAATAGTCAAATAATAATTTTATATCATTCATATTTCCGTTACTCAAAACTCTATTTATAATATAATTTTTACTGTTATCAAGATTAAGATATTTTCTGTCTAAATCCCAAAAACATGAAGATGTAAATATTACAGCTGTTTTTTCTTTTTCGTTATTCATATCTTTAATTTTTTATAATTATCTTAGACCAATTTACAGGATCAAAAATATTGTCTTTAACATGAAGCCACTCATCGGGTTTAATTCCTTCTTGAATTAATTTTTCAGGTTCCCATATACTATTAGTTGTTATAGTTACGCCGTAATCTTTTTCCATAAACATTTCTTTTCCTGTAAAAGGGTTAATTAATTTTTGAATAAGACCTTTCATAATAATATGAGGAACATCAGCATTTGTCATAAAAGTATTATCTGTTTTTAATTCAAATTCAGCATCGAAATCTTTTACCATTAATAAAGCGGTTGATGCTTCTAGCCGCCAAAAATCAACATCTGGAAAACTTATAGAATTAGAAAAAGGCGCAATATTCATGGCACCATGATCGGAAACAATAATAATACGAGTATTGTCATATACGTTATTTTCTTTTAAAAAATCAAAATATTTTGCAAAAAGTAGGAATGAAGCCATGTTTCCATGATAAAAAACTTCTTGTGAATACGGACCGGTTCCTTTATTTGTAATATTATCGGAAGGAGTATATTCAGGTGTTTGCATAAATGCGGGCTCGTGAGCTAAATTGTTAGTGAAAATTAGAGAATAATTATTATAATCTTCTGTGATCTTAGTTATTTTGGGTAAAAAATATAAAGAAGAATAGCTATTTATTGTTGAATATGAATATTTATCTGTTTCAAATAATGAAAGATATTTGCCATTATTATAAATTAAAGTATGGAATATGATTGGAAATGTTTTTAAAAATGAAAATCGTATAAGGTTAATATAAAGTGTTTGATAAAAATTTTTCATATTAATTGGATTAATATTATTTAAATAATATTGTGTATAAATATTATTGTTATATCCAGCTGTAATATTTTTAAAGTTATTAAAAATTGAATTATCAATATAAGATGTATTATATATAGAAACATTAAAATCTGATTCAGACATTATTCTGGGAAGAACTTGTAAAGACTCATAAAGTTTATCATAAAATTTTTCGTTTTTTCTATTTTGTCTGTTAAGCGGCGTGTAATAATAACCGCCAAAGATACCTGATAAACCATGCAATGTCATTTGCCCAAATGAAATAGTGTTAGGATAGTAGGTGAAGCCTTTAAAAGAATTAAGAAGTTCAGGCTTTTCTTCAAAGATATATGGAACATAACCGGATATAGCTTTATCAAGCATAATAACTATCAAATTTTTTCCGTTTTTAGAAAAAGTATAATATTTATTGAAGTCACCAAAGTTTTCCGGAATTGAAGATACCCCCTCTCCCCCCACATTTATCTTGGTAAATTCTTTGTTAATTTTGTATATATTCGCTACTCCATAAGATAAAAGTGATATTATTAGTATACTTTGTAAGGTAATAAATATTTTTTCTTTTTTTATCAATATAAGTAATATTATAACCGCAGTAGTAAACAGTAAAACAAGAATATTTATTAATTTGTCTTTTACAGGAAGAGAGTAAAAATATGAGAAGAGCAAATCAGGTGTCATATAACCATAGTTTATTTTAAAACAAAAAACATTTACCATAAATACGCCTAAGGCTACAGTTAAAATAAATGTTATTATCATGCGTACTCGTTTTGAAAATAGAAAATAAATACAAACTAACCATAATAGTATTCCGGCGGATTGTAATAGTGTAATTCCAATAAAAGGTATAGGAGAAGAAAAAGGTTTTATGAAAGAAAATTCTTCTACACTGGAAGCAATAAGACTTGATGGTATTACAAGACCCGCTAATAAAAATATTCCAATTACCGAAAAGGAGAAAATCCTACCGGTATTCTCAAGCGTTATTTTTTTAAAGATATTTATTTTGCTAATATAATTAATAATTTGTTTTCTATACAGGAGAAGGATTATAAGTAACGCAGAAAATGCTAAAATAAAACGTCTGAATTTACCAATCTCATGAGAAGATAGTAATATATAAAGCATAAATAAACAAATTAGTAAAATAACAGCGGGATAAATAAATCTTTTAAGTTTTTCATTCTTTAATACAATGTTTTTAACCAGATTATAAATATTATTACAAGTCCAGTATAAAACCAATGCTGCAGGAGAATTGTATAACAGGACAAGGAATACCAATGCAATTCCATAAAGTTGTATTTTATCTTTTAACTGTAGTCCCTTTGCGTATATAGCGCCTGAAACGCAGTTAATGAGCGTCATAAGAATTGGAAAAAGGTTAAAACCCCAAAGCAGTCCATCAGGAGCTCCTAAGTCTGCGATAAATTTAAATTTTTGACCGTTTAACAACTCAAGATTATGCAGAAAATGATAAGCGGCAATAAAGAAAGGAATTTGTATGAATAGGTCAAGACTTTTGCTAAGAGCGTAAATAGGGTGATAGTTATGCTGGCGGTAAAGAGTGGAAGTGAGCATATATCTTTCATCGCCTTTAAAAACAGCTTTTATTTTGTCTATTTTCCCCTGCATAATTTTTTGCTTTTCTCTTTCTGCTTTTTGCTTTTCCTCAGCCATAAGGTAAATGGGCAGAATAAGAGTGCATACAGCCAAGCTTAAAACAATAACAGATAAACCAGGGCTGTTAGTCAGACGAAGAGCGAATGCATAACAAAGTTCTATTACTTGTTCTATGGGGAATATTATCAGTGTGTATAAAATGTTAGGCATTTAAATTATTTTATATTTGTTTGTGAAATTATTTTATCCACAATTTTTTTTGTTCCGTTTTTATCTTTAATAATGCCAATTTTATTAAAGAAATCCGACAATGATTTTAAATATTCATCTTCATTAAATTTAATTATCTTATCTATTAAATCATTTGTATTTTCAGCGGAAGGATAAGGTAATGACGATATTTCAAAGTAGAAATCTCTATCGTTTTTATATTTTTCATAGTCATTTATATAAAGAAAAACAGGTTTATTAAGAACTGAAAAATCAAACATACAACCGGAATAGTCTGTAATTAAAATATCGCTAACTAAATATAGTTCTTGAACATCATCGTAATTACTTACAGATATAACCCTTTCATTATAATTTATAAAATTTGATTTATTTGAAATATTTGGATGTAATCTTATTAAGATTATCCAATCGCTATTAGTGTGTTTGTTGATTTCTCCCAAAAAATATTCATAATCAATATTATATGCATCTGTATTATAATCGCTTCTGAATGTAGGAGCATATAAAATAACTTTTGTATTTTTATTTATTTTTAACTTATCATTAACGATATCTTTTATATTTTGATCAGCGTTAATAAGAAACGAATGTCTTGGCGAACAACATTCAAGTATTTCCCCATTATACCAAAAAGATGAACGGTATATTTGAGTTTGGAATCTACTCTCTGAAATAATAAGATTTATTAATGTAGAATCATGCCTTGCCATTTTAACATAGCTTATTGACAAATTTTGTTCTACATCTTTTTCTATTCTTTTTAAAGGTATTCCATGCCATAAATGAATATAATATTGTGATTTTCGTTTTCTTACAAAAGTATTTTTTCTGCAAGTATCAATCCATATTTTGGAAGTTGCATCATGAAAAATTGATTTAATACTTCCGTATAGAACAATTTTTACAGGAGTATTTTTTGGGAAATTATTTAATAAATCATATCTTAAAGCCCAATATATTTTATATTTCGTATTTAAAGAAAATAGTTCTTCACAAATATATCTTGGACTATCAGAATAACCATTCCCAAAAAAATTTTGTATAAATATTTTATTTTTTTGTACTGGGAAAATACGAAAAAAATAATATAGAAATATTATAAAATTATATTTAAATATATTAAATACAGATTTTATGAATAAATAAATACTGTTACGAATAAAATAAATAATTCTACGAATAAATGACGGAACTATTTTTCTATATATGTTAACTAATATATTACCCATTATAAAATTAGATCATTTTTAATTTTAAACGATTATATTTATTTAATTATTTATTAAATAAGTAATTTATTTTTAAGCAATATTCCAATTTAAAATCACAGAAGTAAGCGCGTTTCTTGCGTTTCCACGAAGGCTGATTGTATCCGTGATTTTAAATGATAATGTATCATCAAGACATTGAATATAAAAACCGGGAAAAGATCCGCTGCCAAAACGCAGAGTTAATTTATAATCTCCGGCAGATAATATGCCTGCCGGAATTGTAACGTCTATTACATAATTATTTTTGCTAAGATTATTAAATATGTTTTTTCCGTCCTCTCTGCTGTCGCAAATAATTATCGACTGACCGCTGTCTGTTTTTAACAATAACCAGCAGTATAAGTCAAGAATAGGATTGTTAGATAAACAGAACAGTCTTATTTTTAATTCTTCCTGCGCCTCATACATTGATAGTTGGTTTCCATATTTATTAATAATTTGAATTTTTTCAACTTGGAAAGGTTTGGTTTTATCAATATCATAGGAACGTTCAGACTGTTGCTCAGAAGAAACAGGCGCTGACAAGATAGAACTAGTATATTTTCCGATACAATCATCTATGTTGCCAATAAATATTATTCTTCCTTTTTCCATTGTAATTCCGCAATTACAAAGATTCCTTATCGATCCCATATTATGGCTTACAAATAAAACTGTTCGTCCTTGACCTGTGCTTAAATCCTGCATTTTTCCCAAAGCTTTTTTTTGAAACTCTGCGTCTCCAACGGCTAACACTTCGTCGGCAATCAAAATATCGGCGTCAAGATGCGCGGCTACCGCAAACGCTAATCGTACGTACATTCCGCTGGAATAGCGTTTAACTGGCGTATCAATGTGTTGTTCAATTCCGCTAAAATCGATAATGCTGTCTAATAACTCGTCTATACGTCGTTTTTTCATTCCAAGAATTGCGCCGTTAAGGTAAATATTTTCTCTGCCTGTTAATTCCTGATGAAAACCTGTTCCTACTTCCAAAAGACTTGCGATTTTTCCTTTTATTTTTATTATTCCTTCCGTAGGAGTAGTTATTCGCGAAAGTATTTTTAAAAGCGTGCTTTTACCCGCGCCGTTTTTTCCGATAATTCCAAGACGGTCGCCCTGTTTTATATCAAAACTTATATCTTTTAACGCCCAAAAATGATCTTTGTCGCCTGAATATTTATTTTCTCCTATTTTTGAGTTAGGATCTTCTTTTTTGCTTTTTATCGCCGCCCATGACTGAATATCCTGCCATAATGTACCGTTGTTTATTTCACCCAGACGGTACATTTTAGAGAGATGTTCAGCTTTTACGGCAAGGTTAGACATGTTTAAATAACGTCAATAAAATTCTGTTCATTTTGATTGAATAAAATAAGTCCTATGATAACAAGAAAAACAGTTATTCCCAGACTTGATAAGATCATGTAATTGTCAATTGTTGCGGAACCGAAAAACCAAAGTCTGAATAACTCTATGGGTGCGCATACCGGGTTTGCATAGGCAACCCATCTGAAACGCTGAGGAATTTCAGAAAGAGGGTAAACTACAGGAGTTGCGTACATTGCAAGACCTACGGCAAAAGATACCAACTGCTGTAGATCGCGGTATTTGGTGGTAAGAGAAGATATGACAATTCCGGCTCCTACCCCGATAGCAGCTAACCAGATTATAAGCAGAGGAAATAAAAGAATAAACCATGAAGGTTTTAATGGAGAGCCGATAAAAAGGTGATATGCAAAAAATACAAGTAACATTAAAAATTGCACTAAAACTTTTATTGATTTACTGAATACATAGTTGATGGGAATAACAAGGCGCGGGAAATAAACTTTTCCAAAAATATTCGCGTTAGTAAGAAATATATTGGAAGAATCAAGAAAACATCCGGAAAAAAATGTCCAGAGCATTGTTCCCGAATAATAAAAGAGGGTAAAAGGGATACCGTCTGTTCCTATCTTGGCAAGGTTACCAAAAACAAATGTATACATTACTGTAGAAATAAGCGGACTGATAACAAACCACAAAGGTCCTAAGATAGTTTGTTTATATTGAGTTACAAAGTCCCGTTTTACTAAAAGAAAAATTAAATCCCTGTAACGGATTATTTCCCTGATAGGAATTTCCAGTAATTTCCGTTTTGGTTTAATTATTAATGACCAATTTTCTTCGTTATCCAATTAACATTCCTTAATAAAATAGTTCCATGCCTAAGAAAATTTCCATGGGAGTTTTTTCAGCAATGTCGGAAACATCCCATCCGACTGATATGCGTAAGTACATACTGCGAAATCGATGCGGATAAATGATCATTTCAAATCCCGCTCCGAAAAGAAAATATTCAAAATCAGATGATGCCGGTTTTGACGGAGGTTTATACCACGCGACGTCAAAAACAGGATTTAAATGTACGTCAAATCCGAATATATTCATAAATTTTATATCGGGAAACCACTCGTAGGGTTTTATTCTTAACGCTCTTACGTCTAAATCAAGATTTAACGCAAATATATATTCAGCGGTTACGTCATTATCAAAAACGCCGCGTAATAAGTCTCCCGCGTAATCATCGTATGATTTTATCCAATGCTTGTGTAACAAACGCGCGGAAAACCCTAACAGATCATCAACAAAGATAAAATATCCTTTGGTTATGATTCTGTAAGAATAACTCCATGGATCATCTATTTTAGTTTTTGCGTAATGAACATTGTAACTGTAAGCATTGCTTAAACTGACAGATATGCCTTTACGGAAATTTCCAATCCAGTCTATACGGCCAAAAGAAAGAGAATGATCAAAATATAAAAACGGTCCGATTCTGTTATAAGCAAGCGGATGAGACGGAAATTCATGGTTAAAAACAGCGCTTACGCTTGGATTGTAAGTCAGTTCTCCGTAATCGCCGATTTCAAGACCGAGCGGTATCTTCCATGAAAGTTCAGGTTTACTTGACATATAAGCTCCTTCCTGAACGTCTCCTAATTCATCCTTGTCATCGTCTGAATTTTCATCATTCCAAAAAAATGATTCCCCAAACCACAAGTTAAGAGTCGTGCGTTTTATGGGAATATCAACTGATAATGCCGATCTGTTTTTATAATAAAAAGGCTTTGACAGCTCAGGACGATAATGAAAGTAGTTGTCAAAATCAAAAAACCAGTTAAGACCGACTGCTTGGAACGGATAACCTGAATCCAGCATTAATGAAAAATAAGTGCGCTCTTCCTGATCTTTTTTGTAGCCTAAATCCACCCTGAATGGCTGCATTGAGCCGAGGAAATTGTAATCACGGGCTTTAATTGTTACGCTTAGACCATAATTTGAATCGTATTTTGGGTACGGAAGGGCGATTATGTTAAATGTATCTTCTACGTATATTTCCAAATCTACCGGATATTTGTCGTCCTGTGTTGATTCGCCTATTGTGTATTCTATTCTTACGTTGTCTTTTAATACTCTTTCATTTACAAGAAGCTGTCTTTTATCGTTAATAAACTTACTTAGATTTGTTTTTCCCGTTATTTCTTCGCCTTTTTTTAATTCGGCTTTTGTATTTAGTACAAAAGGAAGCGTTATTCCTTTAACATTGTAATTAAAAGAATTTATTATAAAGATTGAGTCTTCAGTGTAAATGTCATTTTGTAATATTTCATCAATTATGATTTCGTCTATGATTTCTTCATCATCGTCGTCGTCTTGTTTTTCCTGAGGAAATGCAGAAAAGCAAACAGTAAAAAAAATAAAAAATGTTATTGTTTTTTTTAAATTCAAATGTTAAGACCGCCTTGTAATATGTTTTCTAAAATTTGAGTCTCTTCCGTCTTAAGGATTACCGCGCGCGCGCTTTGGGCGTCGGGGACTATAAACGTAAGGTTGCCGCTTTTTTTCTTTTTATCGCTTTTCATGGCGTTTAAAAGAATATCCTTGTCGCCCGCGGCGGGGTGGGGGCAGGAACATTCATATCCGAATGATAAAATCAGCTTTTTAATTTTTTCCGCTCTTTCGCGCGGCGTAATATTTAACGCTGTTCCAAGCTCGCAGGCGCGTACAATGCCCCATGCGACGGCTTCCCCGTGAGTAATGTTCCCCAATCCGGCAGCGCTTTCAAGGGCATGTCCGAAAGTATGCCCCAAATTTAATAACATTCGCTTTCCGGACTCGCGAAAATCCTCGCTTACTATGCCGCCCTTGTAATTAACCGCTCTTTCCACGCACTTTTGCAGTGCGCCGTCCTCTAAAACTTTTTTTAAATTATCAAAATTTTCCGCTAACGGCGTTAGCTGCTCAAGAAAATCATCGCCGCAAAGGACGGCAGTTTTTATTAATTCCGCCATGCCGCTTTTAATTTCCGTCTGCGGCAGTGTGGAAAGAGCGTTTAACGGGATGTATACGCTTTGCGCCGGATAAAAACTGCCTATCAGGTTCTTTATACCGAAAAGATCAAAACCGGTTTTGCCGCCTACTGAAGCGTCAACCATGCCTAGCAGGGTAGTGGATACAAGTACAAACTTACAACCGCGCATGTAAATTGACGCGGCAAAACCTGCCAAGTCGCCGATAACTCCGCCGCCAATAGCGATAAAGATTCCGTCTCTGCCAAGTCCTGCTTTGTTAGCGGCGCAGAGTATTGTTTCTACGGACTGCCATGTTTTATTTTCTTCGCCGCTTTTAAGAAAAACGCAAGGGTAATCTTTTTCGCCTGATATTTTGGCGGCGATGCAGGAAGTGTTTTCATCGGCGATGAATAAAGGTTTAAAAGAGGGACTATCGGTTTGCAGACCAAGTTGAAGAGAAATATTTTTAATAACAGGAATTTCCCGGCTTATTTCTATGTATGTCTGATATTCGTTAAAAGTAAATTGCAAATTGATAACCTTTCCGGAAAAACCGGAAAAAAATAAGAGAAAAAAAACGCCTGTTTGACTGTTTCTTTTTTGTTTACTTTACCTAAAGGCATGTAATATTTTTAACAAGTCAAGACGGACGGCGCTTAAAACTGGCGGCCGAAACACGCTCAAAATAAACACCGATTTTACCTTAAGATAGCATAAAAAAAAGGGTGTTTCAAGGCGTTTTTGTGTAGTTTTTGAGGGTTTTTTTTACTCGGATAAGTTAAAAACGTGCTCTTCTATGCTGTTTAAGAGGGAATATTTTGAAAATTCGCCTATTTCAGGCTTCCCCGTGAGGTATTCCTGCCAGCTTACAACAAAGTCATGGGATGTTTTCCGGTTAAGGGGCAAATATTTCCCTTTTAAGATGTCTTCGCCGTTCTTATTACGATAGATTGTGTTTCCTTTGTAAATCACTCTTATATCAGAGAGGATATTTTTTTGAGTTATAGCAAGAAAAACAAGCGAATTACTGTTAAAATAATCCTCGCAATAGAACTTTTTGTATATTGTGTAATCCCATTGATGCAACGGAAGCCTTATTCTTGTAAGCAATTCTTGTTTTTCTATTATCGTATTTTCTTCTGAGTGGAAACGCGCGGCTGAAACCCATCTGGTAGTGTTAGATGCGCTGCGGAATTCATATTGAGCGTCAAGGGCGGTAAGGGGCGCGGATAAATCATGCCAGCTTGAAGAGCCGCATATATTGCCTCCGATTGTCGCGATGTTTCTTAATTGGACTCCGGCAATTTTATTTAAGCATAAGCATAAGACTTCAGGCACTATTTTACCAAGTCTTATAAGTCTGTTTAGTTTTACCATGGAACCAATTTCAAGATACTGTTCCGTTCTTGTTATTTTTTGCAGTTCCTCAATTTTATCAAGAGAAAGAAATACGGGGGGAAGGTACAGTATATTTCTATCCTGTTTGCTGATAAGGTTAGTGCCTCCAGCGTATAATACCGCATCCGGAAAACGGTTCCACGCGGAAAATAACTCCTGAAAAGAAGTCGAAATAATAACCTGATTAAGAGGCGCTTTCATACAACCTCCTTTGCCGCGCTATGGCGATATTATTTACAACTTTTACAAGTCTTTCCGCGTTGGTACATCTGCATTTTATTCCTGAAAATCCCATTAAAATTTCCTCTTTGGTGGGGTTGGGTATATGCTCAAGAAGGGCTTCCGTACATAAAACCTTACCGGCTTCGCAATAACCGCAATTTCCCAAATGTTCCTGAACAAACGCGTCCGTAATTTCCTGATACTCAACTGTTTGTGAAAAGCCCTCAATGGTTATTATTTCCGAGCCTTGAATTTTAAAAGCCGGAATTAAACAGGCGGGACTTACTTGTCCGTTAATAATAATTGTGCAAGCGCCGCATTGCCCTGAAAGACAGCCGGGTTTTGATCCGAATAAACCAAAAGTACCGCGCAGAATATCGATTAACCTTACTCCCGGTTCCGCGTTAAAAACAACGTCTTCGCCGTTTAAAATAAAATTAATTGTCATTTTACCCCCTGCGCGCCTGTGTCAATATTTCTTACGCGTAAAATTTCCCAAATGTCTTTTCTTTTTAACGGTATTGTTTTAAAACTGTGATCCATTGCCTGTGAAACTGCCTGCAAAAACGCGGCGGGAATGCATGTAAAGGGCAGTTCGCTTATCCCTTTAGGCTCGATTAAGTCCTCGGAAAAAAAATCAATATGAATTGGCGGAATTTCCGCGGGAGAAAAAATCGTAAAGTTGTTGTACTGGTCTGTCGGTATAACTCCGTTGATATAATCAATATGTTCCGTATACGCCCAGCCCAGCGCTTGAACCGCCGCGCGGGTAAGGCTTCTTTTCGCCCTGTGCGCCGAAATGATCTTTCCGCCGTCAATTCCAAGCCAGACGCCGCGTATAACAGGAATACACTCAATAAGGTCGATAGAAACTTCGACAACAGCGCAGGCAAGCCCTAATCTGGAAAAGCTGTTTATGTCTATATTTTTTCCTTCGGGCGGAGTAAATTGTCCGCCCCAAAGAGTTCCGTTTTGCGGTTTTATCGAGCGGCGGACTGTAATGGGAAGCGGGTCGTGGAAGCGCTGTTTGCGGATTGTAAGACAGCATTTTTCTACAAGTTTTGTAACGGCGGTAATATTTCTTGACGCGCATGAAGGACCGCAATCGGGCGCGTTGGAAGCGATAATGCGAATCATATCCGGTTCTATGGACATGGTTTCCTTAGCGACTTTCGCCCAAATTCTGGTGTAATCTTCCGAGCTTGTAATGCTTGTTTTTATTTCCAGACGGCTGTCCTTTGTCAATGTAACTTCTACGCCGTATAAACCGTTATCCTCGCCGGGGTAGAGAAGTCCGCTCCCCTGGAACCCGACTGCAATTCCTATACCTCTGGGGTTTTCGCCCCTTTCCGTTTTTTTGCCTTTGCGGCTTTTACGCAGTAATTCATAGGAAGCCCATTTGTGGTTATAATCGCCCATTTTGATTGTCGATTTAATAAGGTTTTTACCCTGAATAATATTTTTTTGTTTTGCGTGGGAGAACATTATTTGGGGGTCGATATTGTTTTCTCTTAATTCCGCCGGGTCTTGGTTAACCATATCGGCTATAAGGGAAACATGGCGTTCCATGGCAAAATGTCCCTGCGCCAGTCCGAAACCGGTAAATGGTCCCTGAGGGGGGATATTTGTGCGATACGCCTTTGCTTTCAGTGATAAATTCGAAAAATTGTATAAACCTATAGCGCCAAGGCAGACTTGATCGAGAATTTCATTTCCGTTAACCTCGTAAGCTCCAAGGTTAACGGAAATATCGATATTTGCGGCGTTTGTACTGCCGTTGTCGTTAATTGCCGAGGCGATATTTATGTTTGCGCTTAAGCGTTTTGGGGTATAAAGAAAGTCTTCTTCTCTGGTTAAAATAAGGCGGACGGGTTTTTTTGTGATATATGTTCCAAGTACAGCATGGCACGCTACAAGCGACGGATACCACAGTTTTCCGTCCATGTGAATGTTAAGAGCGGTGGGTTCTATTTCAATATAGGACGAATCGATATTTAATACCCGCGCTGCGGCTCTTTTTACATGATACGGCCATTGCGTGGCGGTTCTGATAATGACAGAATCATATTTACCGCTCTTAGGGTTTTTTATATCTTTCTCCCTGTTAATCCATGAAATTGCGCCTATAGGCTCCGCGTACCAATGCTCCTGAATACCCGTTTTATAACTTCCGGTTACTATCTTGCCTGTCGCCTGAAATGATTCAAGCGTGTCGCCTATGTTAATTTCCCGCGTTAAAACAGGTTTAGTTTCATTACCGTAAATAAAGACCGCGTCCTCTTCGTCGGCAAGTATTTCGCATCTTGTGGAAATTTCCTCCAGTTTTGTTTTATTAGGACCCAATACTATCGCGACAGGCTCGCCTATATAGTTTAAGGTTTTATCCGCAAGAATGGGGATATTGGTGCCTTCAAGCCTGTTTTCGCCGGGTATGTTTTTTGCGGTAATAAGAGTATAGTTTTCCGGAAGTTCCGGGACATAGATGTTTCTTAATGAGCCCTTTGCTATATGCGATCTTATTGTTACCGCGTATAACAGATTGGGGGGGTATATATCTTCCAAGAAAGGGAGAGATTCCATTAATGGTTATTTTATTCGTAATTTAAAGGAAATTCAATCGTATTTACATATTGCCAATAATGGTATTTTTTATTATTTTTTATAATAAATGGAAACTCTAACGCCCCGGCAGCAAGAACTTTTTGATATGCTCCTCAAAGGTATTCCGCCTAAGGAAATCGCCTATAACTTGAATATTGCCTATAACACATTGTTGTTTCATCAAAAGAAATTGTACAATAGGTTGGGCGTTCATAATATTCAGGAATTTATGTCTAAATATTCGCCGGGAGCTAACGGCGAGGCGGTTAAAGCGATAGCTGTAGAATCCGGGACAATAACCATTCGTAAAAGCGCGTTGTTCGGAACATTGGGAATTCTTTCAGGACTGCTGATAACTTCGGTTGTTTTTTTGTCTATATTAATTTTTAAAGAAAAACCGATTATTGATGAAGGATACCCCGCTGTTTTTATTCATTATGATACGTATTTAGATGAAAAAGGCTCATTCATAAATAATGAAATAAAAAACACCCATGATATTATTAAGGGTAAAGTTAAAACTACCTATAACATGTCCGGCGTATTATCCGATAAAACCGATGAAACCGATAATGGCAATAGATACGCAGGTCTTCATTTATACCCGACTTCTTTAACATTGGAAGACATGAAAAAAATGACTTATTTTTCCTTTAATTTTCTAGGCGACGGTCATAACTATCTTGTAAATATACCGACAACCGATTCATTATATAATGATCATTACGGTATGATTTTTTCCACTGTTGACGGGGAAGTATCTACACTTGCCGTTAATGTTGATGATCTTAAGCAGATGGGATACGGTACAAAATTCCCGTTTATCCATGAAAATATCCTGTTTTTTGAATTTGGCACTGCCGAAGGCAGGGAGTCCTTTAATTTGAAGATATGGGACATAAAAATATATGATACCCCCCCCCCCCCCCGAAAATATAAGATAATTACCCAATAAACTACAAGATTTTGTAGCTTTTTTACAAACTCCCGTGACTATAAAATAGACCTAAATTAATTCTTTTTTAAGGAGTTTTTTATGAAAAAGACAAAAAAGAAAGCTGTATTTGTGATTATGGCAATACTACTTGTATTTGCAATGGCGCTGAGCGGATGCTTTGATTTGGGCGGCGGTGACGATAACGGTAACGGTAGTAGTAACGATAATAGTAGCGGCAATAGCAGTTCAAGGCATACATGCACAACTTGTAATGGTAAAGGCGTATGTAAATGGTGTGGCGGTTCAGGGTATGATCGCAACACAAAAAATGGAAAATGTAATTACTGTAAAGGCAATGGATTTTGCCCAACTTGTAAAGGCTTAGGTTATACTTCCTACTGATTTTATACAAAACAATAATTTAGCAAGGAGTCTTCAGGTCGCTGAGCTTGTCGAAGCGATCTGCTCCTTATTGTCTTTTTGGCGCTTTCTCCCACAAAAAATAGCATAATTACCAAATAAATCGCAAGATTAGGCATGTAATTTTCCTTGATACTACCATCGTTTTATTGTATTACTTTTAAATATACCGATAAAGAACTTGATGAACGTGTAAAAAACGGTTTATTTATTGAATTTTAGGGGAGAGTCTATGAAAAAATATCGTGATGAAATTACCGAGGTATGCCACGAAATTGTAAAAGACGGATACCATTCAGGTAAAGTAACCGATGATGAAATGATGGAATTTGAAGCCGATAGTTTTGTTTCTGAATCTGAAACCCAAAAAACTGCTCCTAAAACCGTAATAATAAAACACGCAACTGCTTAAATCAACATCTCTAAACAGCATAAATACCCAATAAACTACAAGATTTTGTAGCTTTTTAACAAACTCCTGTAAATGTAAATTTAAAGATAATTCATTTTTATAGGGAGAGAAAAATGACGAAAAAAAATTTTTTTACTGGAATTTTGGAAATAATACTGGTATTTACAATGACGATTTTAACGTCATGTATTACATTTTATGATGTTCCGGAACAAAAATGGAAATATTCAGGAACCATTACCGTTTCCGGGGTAGAATCTTCTGATATCTACACAAGAGTTGCTTTATGGCTGACCAATAAGGTAGGTGATCCGTATTCACCGAAGCCAAATTCCAATATTTATAAATGGGGTGAATCTAAGGCATATTCAAAAATCCCTTATTTTCAAAACATCAATTATTCTTCTTTTGATAAAAAAAATATTAATGGGTTTTTAACGTTTCTGTATAAAAAAATACCGAGTTATGGTTATGAAAATGATCATTTCTCTCAATTTAATTTTACCATTAAAGATGAATCATGTGATTTTGAAATAATAAGAGTAGGAAAAAATAGTGATGGTATTCTTAACCCAAAGAAGTATGAAAAATATCGTCAGGATTATAAAGAATATAGGCAGTTATGGAATTATTTAATCACTGATTTACAAAATCAGCTTAACGCATCGTTTCTTTCATATGAAGAAATTGACAGATTGATAGAGTCCGGTAATGATGCATTTAATAATAAATTATATTTTGAAGCAAAAGAACTGTATTATACAGCGGTAATGGCTGAACCGTATAGAACAGATATTTTAGCCTTATATGCGACTACTTTGATAAATATTAATTTCTATTCAGAAGAAAGGCAAAATAAAATAAGAGATACTCTTTATTATAACGAAACGGCTAGGCGTGTTTATGTTGCAAATCGGGAAACTTACTTAAAAGCAAGAGGTATTTTTGAATTCATACTGGCATTGGAACCTAAAAATGGGATAGCCAATAATGGTATTAAGTTATGCGATAACCTTATTGCAAATATGGATACAAACATAGCGCAAGTTACTAATATTATTAAGCAAGAATGGGATAATATAAGAAGTTCAGTAGAAGAAAGTAATAAACAAACGATAGCTGATTTAGAGAAGAATTTGAACACATTTGTTGCTCAAATTCAACGATCGCAAAACAGCGGTACCGGTAATCAAAGTCAGCCGGCAAGTTCAGACAGCAATCAATCATCTTCATCCGGCAATAAAACATCATCTGCCTCAAACAGCAGAATAGCGAACATGGAAAAAAATTATAATTCTCGCGCAAATGTTACAAGAGATATTTTTAATAGATATCAAAGCGCATTAGACGGAACCGGTCCATATATTAATAATCCCGCATCTCTATCAGAAAAAAATCGTCTTCGTAATGAGTTAAATTCTTCACAAAGTTCATTAAAAGCTTATCGTGAAGAATGTAATAGAAATGGCGCAAATATTAAAGCGTCTTTTTATGAGACTGCAAAACCATCGGGGTAGAAAAAAAAACTGTAATATGCGGCATTATAAATTGTAACATTACCAAACTCTTGGTTCAGTTTCCGGTTTAGTAACTTTGACATCTTCGCCGCTTGGTTCTATTACAAAAAGCCCTTTTTTTAAGGCGTAATTTTTGGTAGATTCGTCTGTGATTATAGCGGCTATCGCTCCTATAAATTTTCTTGTGTCTCCGTGTTCATCGGCAAATTTGCGTATCTTTTCCATGCGTAAAATATGGTCGTCAATATCTGATTGCCTAAGAGTCATTTTTACTTCAACTGCCATTGCCTGTGTGCCGTTTTCAAGCATACCGTCAATTTGAGCCCAAACCCCTGCAGTATAACTATAACTGGCTAAACGGGTAAAGGAATAGCCGAATTTTTTGAATTTTTGTGGGAGACCGGGGGTTAATATATGCTCAACCATAGAGCCTAATGTGTTGCTAAGACCGCCGACGTTCTTTTGGGTTTCTTTTATGGCTTTTTCGGTTTCCTTGTGGGCTTGTTGGGTTTCCCTTATGGCTTTCCATGCTTCATCTTTTGCATTGTCAAGACCGAAGATGTTTTTTTGGGTTTCTTTAACGGCTTGTTGGGTTTCTCGTATGGCTTTCCATGCTTCATCTTGTGATTTTAATAAATCGTCCAATGTAAGTTTTTTTGACGTTTTTTTTACAGACTTCAAACCTTTGGTGTGACTAGAGGCTTTTTTTGTTTTTTTGACAGGTGCTTTTGTAGGCATAATTTCTCCCTAGCAAATAATATAGCAGTTATTGATATTTTCAACAAGGTAAATTTATTTTTTTCCGCTAAAAACTTGTACTAAATTACGCCGTCTCTTTCGCCATTCGCACTGTCGGATGTGCTCCCAAAAAAAATTCGCTCTCTTTTACGCGCTTATCAGAGTTAAACCCAAATCTTTCTTAGTTCGTGTTGGTTCGTGTGGTTCGTGGTAAGAACTCTTAATCGATTTTTCACTTTCCAGCATACCGTAATCATCAAGTACGGCGCGTAAGGTCTCTATACTGCGGTAGACATTCGGGTTAGCGGGATCAAACTTGCAAATAGGGCGTAAATCATCAACTAGTTTTTTTGTGTCTACAACAAACCGGATTTTTTTGGTTACTTTTAAAATGCGATCGTACTCGGTTTCCGTTTGTTCCTCATCTTTGCTGATTAACGCTTCGTCAAGTCTTTCGCCGGGGCGTAAGCCGATGTATTCAATCTTTATTTCCGTATCCGGCTCATAACCGTGGAAACGTATCAGTTGCTCGGCTAAATCGCGGATGCGCACAGGCTCTCCCATGTCTAACAGGTACAAACAGCCGTTCTCGCCGACGCCGCCGGTTTTTAAAACAAGCGAACATGCTTCGCTGATGGTCATGAAAAAGCGTCTTGCGTCCGGGTGGGTTACGGTTACAGGTCCGCCTTTTTCGATTTGCTGCTGGAAAAGCGGCACAATTGAGCCGCGGGAGCCTAGTACGTTTCCAAAACGGACGACTACAAAGTTAGTGCCGCTTTTCTGGGACTGCGCGCTTGCGGAAAGAACCAACTGTTCGCAAATCCGTTTTGACGCGCCGTAAACGGAAACGGGATCAACCGCCTTGTCTGTCGAGATATGTACGAAGCGTTTCACACCGTGTTTCATGGCGGAATTAATCAGGTTCTCAGTTCCCAGAACATTGTTCTCTATCGCGGCGACGGGGTTTTCTTCCATCATGGGGACGTGTTTGTATGCCGCCGTGTGGAAAATAGCGTCGGCTTTTAAATGGCTTAAAATATAGTCAACAAAGTCCGTGTCCTTTAAGTCCCCGATAACAGGCACAATAGCCGCTTTTTCTCCAACCCCTTCGTCCTGTAAAAGCCGCAGTTCCTTGTCGATTAGGTAGATGGAGTTCTCGCCGTGCCCCAGCAGGTACAGGCGCGACACACCGCCCGACAGTAACTGGCGGCATAGTTCACTGCCGATAGAGCCGCCCGCGCCTGTAACTAAAACGCGTTTTCCGCGCACATAGGAAAGGCTCTGTTTAAGTTTAATCGTTACAGGGTTGCGCCCTAGTAAGTCCTGTAAATCTATGGAACGCGTCTGGATAAAATGCGCGTCCCCTTCTACAATTTGGGAGATTCCGGGGAGGATACGAATTTTTTGGAAGTTGGCTTGTTTAAGGATAGTGTAGAGTTCTTTTAAGTACTCTTTGCTTGCGCTTGGAATGGCTATTATCGCTTCGTCAGCCGGGTTTGTTTTTAATAAGAGAGCTACGTCGCGGATTGGACCCAGTACGGGGATACCGTCGATTTTCTTGCCTATTTTTTCCGGGTCGTCGTCAAGGAACGCGACTACTTCGCCAAAAATCGCCTTTGATGTTATTTCGCTCGCAAGGGTACGTCCGGCAAATCCCGCTCCGATAATGTACAGACGTTTTGATTTTTCCATTATCACCCCTTATCATTATCCAGCGACCCTATCACCTCAAAAGCCAGATCGATGGAAAATGAATCATTATAAAGGTCGAGCTTTATTTTTGCCCTCCCTTTTCTTCTATCGACCTTTATTATCCTTCCCTCAAGCCCTATTAACGGACCTTCTACAACGACTATACGGGAGTTTTCGTTAAAGTAAACTTTGGAACGTCCGGCGATTTGACCGCCGTTTATAAAGTGAAGTACAAGCTCCAAATCCCTGTCCGCAAGCGGGGTAATGTCGCGGTTTGACTTTAAGAACCTGTAAAAGCCTTCAGTCCGTCTGAATTCCCACTGAAAAGTGCGGATTTCCTCGTCGTTTTCCGCTTCTATGAACAAATACCCTGGAAAAACAGGCGGGGTAGAGGGTTTTTTCTTTCCGGCTTTTCTTATGTCCAAAAGCCTCTTTGGAAAATGGATGGGCAGGTTAATTTCGGGGTGACCGGCTTTAAAGAGCTTAATGAATTTATCTTCGGAACGGGTTTTTACCTGTATTGCGTAATAATTCATCATATTTAGTATGAATCCTATTTTGTGTTTTGAAAAGAGTGCCGATATTTGAAATGGAGGACTAATGTTAAAACGTATTGCTTTTGCCGTAGTTATCGGGATATTACTTACTTTCAACGTCAGCGCGGCAACGGTTTCATTTTATGTAGTTGAAGCAGGTATAAATGAAGAAGCCGATAAAAAAGTGTCTGAATTATGGGAGACCGCTTTCATGGACGTTTTCTTTGACGCCGGATACATAATAAGCAACGCTCCGATATTGCGTCTTGATAAAAGTCCGTCCGATATTTTACAGGTTGTTGATTTTAAGGAAGCGAGCGTATGCGGAATTGACTATATGCTGATTGTTTTATTGGATTATAAAGTCGGTCTGCCTTCTCCAGAAGAAGTATCGTTTTATATTTACAAGGTTACAAAGAGAGAAAAAGTGATTGAAAGGAAAATCCGGCAAAAGCAAGTTCCTTTGAAGGATGATTATAACAATATGAAATCAATTGCAAGAGGGTTTGTTCCCTACATAGGAGAGTAGTGTAATGAAAAAACGGCTTATTATTGCGTTTATTGTTGTCGCGTCTGTTTTATTGTTTCTTGGGGCATCCCCGTGGGAAGGCTCCGCGGCAATCGCGCCTAACGGAGAATTGCCGGCAACCGGTTATTATATCGCTACCAACGCTTACCCAAGAAATACCGTGGTGGATATTACAAACCTTGAAACCGGAAAAAGCACCCGCGTAATTGTTTCCAATACTTTATCAAACCCAGGTCTTCTTGCGGTTGTTTCACGGCAGGCAGGTGAATTAATCGGTATGAGAACCGGTTCTGTAAGCAGACTTAGAATGATACAACCCACCGATCCTATGGCTTATATGCGTTTTACGCAAAGTATGAAAGACGGGAATCCCGAATTTGACTCCGGAAATGTTATTACAGAAGAAAATCTTGCTGAAAATAAATCGGCGGAAAATAAACCGGTGGAAAATAAATTAGCGGAAAATAAACTTGTAGAAGATGTTTACAAAGAAGACACTTACGAAAAGCCGGAAGTTGTAAAAGCTCCCCAAGAGCCAAAATCGCCCGTAGTGCCGGGATATGTTGTTGACGAACCTGAATGGGGCGGAAGCGGAAGATTGCAAATTGTCGATGTTCCCGATTATCTGACTGAACCGAGTGAAATAGCTGAGGTTCCAAAAGAAATCCCCAAAGAGAGTCCCGGTGAGACTCTCAAAGAGCCCGAATACAATGGCGCGGAATCTAAGCAAAAGGATATTACCAAGGATGTGGCTCCAAAACTTAGTGAAAGACCGCCTGTTGAAGTTGCAAAAAATTTGCCTGAATATAATCCCAATAAATCAACTGAGGATACTGAACCTCCGCTTAAAGACGTTCCAGTCTTTATAACTGAAGCTCCGCGTAATGAAGTTGTAAAAGACGTTCCTGTCTATGTAACTGATGCTCCGCGTAATGATGTTATAAAAGACGTTCCTGTTTTTATAACCGAGGCTCAGCGTAATGATGCTTTAAAAGAAGTATCTCCATGGCAGGAAAAAGTTGAAGTTACTGCTCCTGTAACCCCTCCGTCCCCGCCTGAGACAGTAACTCAAACTCCGCCTAAACAGCTTGTTCCTGTTGAAGCTCCGCCGAATCCGCCGCCCTCAAATCTTTACGGAATTGATCCAAATGATATTATTCCCGGCATTGTTGTCGCTACTCCTGAAAAGCCCGCAGCCGCGGTAAATACTCCAATAACTCCTGTAACTCCCGCGCCGGATAAAAACCTGCCTGTAAATACGATAGATAAGCTTGATCGCGGAAAATACTATGTGCAGGTAGCGGCTATACCGGCGGATCTTGTGGAAAGCGCATTAAGACAAATAGATCGTGGTTACGCTCCCGTAGTGTTTAAAGGTACGGATAACGTTTACCGCGTATTGATAGGTCCGTTGAATCAGGGTGAAAGCGCCGCGGTTCTTTCAAGGTTCAGAAGCATAGGGTACAAAGACGCTTTTGTTCGCAAGGGCGGCTGATAAATTGCGTCCGGCCTGACTCGAACAGGCTACCACCAGATTCGAAGTCTGGTACTCTATCCAGGTGAGCTACGGGCGCAAAGGGATAATGACGGGCTTCAAACCCCGACTTTTTCCGTAAAAAAATATTTTAATTACGGTAAGAAATTTTTACCACTATTATTTCTTAAGGTGGATGACGGGGTTTGAACCCGCGACGACCAGATCCACAATCTGGGACTCTACCACTGAGCTACATCCACCATGAGAATGAATTCAATTTGAAGAAAACTTGCGTTTTTGTCAAGATGTAAACTTGTCAATCGGGTTTATTTAATTTATAATAAAAAATCCTGAAATTTTGGAGAAAAATGTAATGGATGAAAACCTTGAAATTAACCAAAAAATAAAAGATGAGATATGCAATATTTCTATAAGAGGTCGTATCGATTCTAACAGTTCCGATCTTTTGCTTAAAAAACTTGAAACCACAATAGAAGAAGGGCATAAGAATATAATTCTAAATATGTTTCATGTTGACTATATTAGTTCTATCGGGATAAGGATAATCTTAAAAAACTACAAGAGACTTTCAGAAGAAGGGGGATCGTTAAAAATTGAACATCCGTCTGAAACCGTAAAGAATGTTTTGGGTATGGTTGCCCTTAAAGAAATGCTTATAACAAATTAATTATCGTGTTTAATTCAATTAGAACAAAAATAATAGTTATCGTTCTTGCCTTTATGGTCGTAATAGGTACGTCATATGTTTTGTATTCATTAGCGACAACCGCTAATTACAGGCGGCTGCGCGTAGAAATTTTTCAAAAAACAATTGAGATAGAAGCCGAGGAAGTAAATAAGATTGCCGCGGCAATGGAAAGAAGCGCCGTATTCTACGCGATAGGCGGAAAAATTTGCTATGAAGAACAATCGGAAAAAATAGGAGAAAATTTAGTACTGGAAGGTTTAGGCAGTCTTGAAACGGCAATAGGGGGAGGTTTTTGGTTTGAGCCTTACGCGTTTAACCCCAGCAAATTACGCTCCGGTAATTACGCCTATATGGATAAAGAAACGCATGAAGCCGTAATAGATAAAAAATTTTTTATGGATGAATATGATTACCATAACAGAAGCTGGTATCGCGAGATATTGGAAGGCGTTACCGCTCCTCATCAGGTTGTTTGGACAAAACCATATATTGACGATATAGGCGCTTTAAGTATGATGACAACAACAGGCGCGGGAATATTTATCAACGGAAAATTAATAGGTATATCTACAATTGACTGGCAAATTAACGACATTATAGAAAAATTAATGAATATTAACCCCACACAAAACAGTTTTGTTTTGCTTTGCGTACCCGATAAAGACTATATTATTTCAAGCGAATTTACCGACATCTTTACGGGAGACTCGTTAAAAAGTATACCATGGAATATTAATTCCGATCATTTTACATATAACAATAAAAAATACAGGCGTTTTGGGTGTTATATGAATAACGGCTGGCTGTTATCCGTCCAAATACCGGAAAACGAAATGTTTACGCAGATGACAAGGCAAAATATCATTTTTTCAACAATAATGGAAATATCATTCGCGTTAATTCTTATCCTTGCCTATCTGTTAATTTCCCGTTTTATAAACGCCCCGATAAAAAACCTGACAAAAGGCGTAACGCAGATTGAACTTGGAAATCTGGACATGAAGATAGATATAAACTCAAAAGATGAAATAGGTCAGCTTGCCGGAGCGTTTAACAAAATGACGACCGATTTAAAACACTCTATCGAAGAAAACGTCCGCGAGCGCGAGGAAAAAAAGCGCATAACTACGGAACTTTCCATAGCGAGAGAAATACAGGTAAACCTGCTTAAAAATAATTTTTTTGAATTTCACGCAAGAGAAGAATTTGACATATTTGCCGATATGACTGCGGCAAAAGAAGTAGGCGGGGACTTATACGATTTCTTTTTTATTGATAACGATAATCTTGCGGTAGTTATTGCCGATGTTTCGGGGAAAGGAATACCCGCGTCATTATTCATGGTAAGAACAAAAACGCTAATTAATAATATTTCTTACGATAAAAGCCCAAAGGATGTCCTTGAAACTGTAAATAAAAGACTGTGTAAAAATAATGAGGCGTGTATATTTGTAACCGCAATCTTCAGCGTATACAACTTAAAAACAGGCAAGTTTACTTTTGTAAACGCCGGCCACAATCCGCCGCTTTTAAAAAAGAAAGACGGCTTTTTTGAATATATAAATACAAAACCGCAGCTTGTTCTGGCAATAAAGAATGATACAAAGTACAAGGAAGATGAAATTACATTAGAAAAAGGCGATACTTTGTTTTTTTACACCGACGGCGTTACGGAAGCCGTGAATTCAAGCAGAGAATTATTTGGCGAAGACAGATTAAAAGAAGCGCTTAACAAATACCGTTCTTCTTTTCCCAATGATTTAATTTATAATATAAAAAATGAGGTAGACGATTTCGCAGGCACAGCGGAACAGTCTGACGACATTGCGATGCTCGCCCTGCGCATAAACGAGGATAATCAAACGGAAAGGCAAATATCAGTTAACGCTGAATTAAAACAATTAAAAAGAGTGATCAACTTTATAACCGCTGAATTAAAGAAAACTAATTATGAATCTGATATTAAAAATAAAATAGAAATGGCGGCGGAAGAGATATTTACAAATATCGCGAATTACGCGTACGAAAATGAAGCCGGAAAAGTTAATATTGCTGTTTCCACAGAGAGCGGTCTTAAAATAACATTTGAAGATAACGGAAAGCCTTTTAATCCAACAGAACACCCGTCTCCGGATTTGGAAAAACCCCTAAAAGACCGCGAAATCGGCGGACTTGGTTTGTACATTGTCAAGCAAGTTATGGATAAAGTAGAGTACACCCGCGAAAACGACAAGAATATACTGATAATCAGCAAGGAATAGGAACCGCACAAACACCGCGAACTTTTAATTCAAATCTTGTCGTTGATCGTGTTGGTTCGTGGTAATATATTTTTTTTATCTATTGTGTAATTATCTCATTTGAAGCGTCAATACTGATTTCTGCGCCGCCTGATGAAAAATTAACAGACCCGGCTTTATAATAATGTGGATTAACAATACCAAAAGACGCATAAATATCATATGTACCGTTTCCTGTCCATTTAGAAAGAGTTTTCATGTTTATTAAATGAATTGTTAATATTATTGGATCAGTACCGGTAACAGATAAACCGGAAATACTATCATTTGTGCCTGCTACAAGACCGTCCTTAATATACGCTTGCTCAGGCGTAGTTCCTACAGGATATACGCCTATGAGATATCCGGAAGCACCATAAGAAAATATTTCCGCAGACATAGTAATAACGAGCGGTTTTGAAACAGGCTTATCCTTATCTTCAGGATCATCTTCTTCGCATCCGGCAAAAGTCATTCCGAATACCAGTACAAATAAAAGTACCGGAATTCCCAACCATTTTTCTTTGTTTTTCATTGCTTTTTCCTTTATTCAAGATGAATAAAAACTTATTTTTAGCTTATTATGTATATTTACTCATTTTTTAGAGAAGTTTGTCAAGGTAAAACATAAAAAATAGCCGTTTTTACGTTGTTTTTGTTGATTTTTTCAATTAAACCCCTAATTCAAGCTAAAAATCCCGCCGATACATATAAAGAGGTATAGTCATGATTTATGAAAAATGCAGGGATATCCTGCTTCAGGAATGTGAATTGATCCAAAACGCGGTCAATGAACAGGAAAAAATACGCCATGCTGTTTCAAATCGGGAATGGACTGTCTTTGAAGACCATTTAAGCGTTATGAACTCCATCGAAAACAAAATAGCGTCTCTGGAAACAGAACGCGAACAGCTTTTTATCGTTTTTAAAACGCTCATACATCAACAGAGTTTTTCTGAAAATCTTGACTCAAAAGGGCAGTTCTTCGCCTTAGTTTCTGTTCTTCCGGCAACCCAACGCGATGAATTGTCCTCGATCTACCTCAGTTTAAAACAAGAAGCTGTAAAGTTACGCATGGCAAATGAAATGTTATTCGCGTATTTGTCCGGAATTAAATCGACATTAAAAGAATTTTTTGATCTGGCATTTCCTGAACGCGGCGGAAAAATGTACACAAAAGAAGGAATTCATTTTTCAAATGATATGCACAGTATGTTGTTAAACCGCAGTTTTTAAGAGGAGAGTAAAATGACTTCGACATTCATGGGATTGGAAATTGGTAAACGAGGTATTCAGGCGCACCAACAGGCGCTTGCGACTACTGGGCATAATCTTGATAATATGAACACTCCGGGCTATTCACGGCAGAGAGTGGAGTTTGTTCCCGTTGATCCTATTTACATGCCCGCGTTAAACCGCGCGGAAACTCCCGGGCAGATAGGGCAGGGCGCAGTTATCGAACGCATTGAACGCATAAGAGATAATCTCCTTGACAGAAGAATTGTCGCGCAGTCTTCAAACGAAGGCTACTGGGAAGTGCGAGATCGTTATGTGCGCGAACTGGAACAGTTATATCTTGAAACCGGAGAAAATTCGGTAAGAAGCAAAATGGATAAATTCTGGGATTCATGGCAGGAATTGTCACAGCACGCCTCGGAAAATGAATTCCGCATTGCCGTTCTTCAAAGAGGAAAAACATTAATCGACGGAGTAAAAAATCATTATAACGGACTAGATAGACTTCAAACTCAAACTAACGACGATATTCAGATGACGGTCGCAAGAGTAAACGAAATTACACGCCAGATGGCGGCGCTTAACGGCGATATTCAAAGAATAAAAGCGCAGGGCGATAATCCAAACGATCTTATGGACAGACGCAATTTATTGTTAGACGAACTTTCATCTTTAATCGACGTAACGTTTACAGATCAAGACCCTGATGAATTTATGGTTCACACTTCAGGTCATGTGCTTGTGCAGGGACAGATTGGCAGACAATTTGAAATGAGGAAGGACGTAGACGCCGAAAGTTTTGCATACATCTACTGGCAGGATACAGGCGATGAAATGGTTTTTACAAAAGGCAGACTCGGCGCTCTTATGGAACTGCGCGACGTAACAATTCAAAATGAAATTCAAACCATTGACAATGTAGTAATGAATTTTACAGACCTTGTAAATGAAATTCACCGTGAAGGCTACGGCGCGAACGGCTCAACAGGCGTTAATTTCTTTTCCGAATATCCGTTTGTTACAAATGTTAACGGAAATTATGATCGCTCAGGCGACGGAGTTTTCGATTCAAGTTACATATACCGTATTAACGGGCAGAATACACTGGAGCCAAACGCGCAGCCCGGTTTTGAGGGAACAATAACCCTCTCAGGAGCCGACAGGCAGGTGGAAGTGCCGTATTATACAACGGATACCGTAAATGACATTATAACCCGCATTAATAATTCAGGCGCGGAAGTTGTCGCCCGTCTTAACAGAGACGGTAAAATATCATTAAAAGGCACAACGGCGGAATTAATTAACGGACAGAGAGTTAATCCCGATTTTGTTATACGTCATGTTGAAGACTCAGGTCTCTTCCTTGCCGGATACGCGGGACTTCTTAATCAATCGGGAGCGGAAGGGGCTTATGACTGGGGACGCGCCGACGCGGTAACAAGCCTTAGGGGCGATACGACTGATTACGCGCTCGCACCAATTACGCATCCGTCGGGCTGGATAGAAGTTAACCCCACATTGCTAAGAGACCCGACAAATGTCGCCGCGGGTTTCGGCGAGAACGGAAGAACCGCGAATCCCGGAAACGGAGAAGCCGCGGCGGCTATAGCTTCCATACGAAACAATCCCGTAATGGTTGGACGTTTTGCGACATTTGACGATTACTTCGCGAACTCGGTGGGAAAAATCGCGTTAATGGGCGAAGAATCGGAAAGAGCGTTGGCTACGGAAAACCAAATAATGAAATATTTACGCGATTGGAGACAGTCAATTTCCGGCGTAAATATGGACGAAGAACTTGCAAATATGCTTAAGTTTCAACATGGTTACAACGCCGTAGCAAGATATATCACAACAGTTAATTCAATGTTGGATACATTAATCAACCGCATGGGCGTTTGATTAAAATAAATCAGGAGAAATAATCATGAGAAGGATATCAAGCGACATGCCGAATTCCGACGCGCAGTTTTATTTGAGGCGTCAAGAAGAAAGAGTAAATAATATTGAGAATCAAATCGGTACTAATAACAGGATTCACAGGTTAAGGGACGATCCTCTTGCCGCGTCCCATGCCGTAAGATATGAATCATATCTTGCGCGTCTTAACCGCTTTGAGGAAAACACAAAAAAAGCGAAAGAACATCTTGATAATACTCATGACTATTTATATGAAACTACAAGTATTCTGCAAAGGGTAAGAGAACTTGCGGTTACAGGCGCTAACGGAAATTATTCTTCCGATGATCAAAAAATAATGGCGATGGAAGTAAACGAGCTTTTAAAAGAACTTGTCAAAATTTCCAACGCGACGGGTCCCGATACAAGACAGTTATTCTCAGGCGATAAAGTTTTTACCGAACCTTTTAGACTTGTAGAAGGGACTGTGGAAGGCGGCGAAGAAACAGTTATAAAACGAGTTGAATACCGTGGTACAGGACCCAGCAGAAAAGTCGAAATCGGCGATAATATGTTTTTAGATATTGATTTGGGCGGCGACGAGGCTTTTTGGGCTGAGAGAATGCAGGTTTTTTCCACGACGGACGCGACAGATTACAGAGTGCAGGCGCAGGGAGCCTTCTTTGTTGACGGCGTAGAAATCGGCGTTAACATAGGCGACACATTGCCTTCGATAGTAGCCAAAATAAATGATTCGTCCGCACCGGTAAAAGCGTACATCGATCCTATTTCAAGAGGATTAGTCCTTGAAGGCACAAGCGCTCATCTTATCCGCGTAGAAGACAAAGAAGGCGGAGCGACTGTGTTACGCGATCTGGGATTGATAAGCGGCAACCTGCAAAACAACGCGCCTAACTGGGGTCCTAACGCAAGAGTTTACGGCGGCTCAATGTTTGATATGGTAATTCGTTTAAGAGACGGACTTTACCGGGGAGATCAGGATTTTGTCGGCAGTCAGGGAATCGGGGGAATTGACCTTGCGCTTAATAATGTTACAATGAGGTTGGCGGACGTAAGCAGCAGAAAAGAAAGAGCGGATTTCGCGTGGCAGAGAATAAACGCGCAAATTCCGAATATTACAAATATGCTCGGACGCGAAACAGGAATTGATTTTCAAGACGCAATAACGGACTTAAAAATGGCGCAATTTGCGCATCAGGCGTCGTTACAGACAGCGGCAAAAATACTGCCGCCTTCATTGCTCGATTTCCTGAGATAAAGGAGTAAAAAATGAAAGTTGACACTAAAGCTTATGGACTTATGGAAGTTGATGAAAAGCAGAAAATAAGTATCCCGCAGGGACTTTTTGGTTTTGAGGATTATATTGACTATGTATTACTCGACTCGGATAATCAGCCGTTTTTATGGCTTCAATCCGTAGATGAAAAAGAAATAGCGTTTATTCTGATAAACCCTTTTTTGTTCCGCAAAGATTACGAAGCGAATATAACAAACGAAGAACTGGCGGAAATTGGAATTAAGTCTTCTGAAAACGCGCTTGTATTTGTAATTGTAACGATTCCGCAGGACGGCGGACCTATGACCGCGAATCTTCAGGGACCTTTAATTATTAACAAAGAAAACATGATGGGAATGCAGGCGATTCTTTCCGAGTCAAAATGGAAAACAAGGCATGACATCATGGCTGAATTAAAATCACAAGGGTGACTATATGCTGATACTTTCAAGAAAAGTTGACGAAAGAGTAATAATCGGCGATGATATAAAAATTTCGATTATCGAAATTCGCGGCGATCAGGTTCGTATCGGAATTGACGCGCCGAAAAAAGTAAAAGTTTTCCGCGAAGAGGTTTATACAGCTATTAAAGCGGAAAATAAAGCCGCGTTAAAATCCGCTCCAAAGATACCAAATGTCGATTTTGGCAGCTAAAAACAGCTAAAATAAAGTCAAATTTACTGTCTTTCTCTTGATAACCTATCATTTTATGTATCTGAATCAGTTTTCCGGATTAGCGATATTGACAAAGATTTTTACTTTTCTATCTGAATGAGATCCCAAACTTTTGGAGTTTCCTGTCCGATACGCCAAAAACCTACGGCGTTTATTTTCATCGATTTATACATTTCCATTCGCGCGGAAATGGAATATTCATCTTCGTAATAAACTTTAACGGCGACATTCGGGGTGTAATCAAAAGTCGGTATACCGTTTTCGCGCTTTATTTCCATAACATTATTGGTATTTATCAATTTTTCCGTAGTTGCGTAAACAAGCGCCCTGTGGTGGTTTTGATCTACCCACGCGCGTCCGTAAAACGGAATACCCATTACAAGTTTTTCGTTTCCTATTACGCGCACAGAATATTCCGCTACATTGCGGCACCATTTAAGAGAAGCTATAGAACCGGGAGAACTGCCGCCCCAATGCTCGTCGTAAGCCATTACAAAAATTCTATCGACAATGGGTTTGATTTTTTCATAATCATAAACATCGTTGTTTAGCGTCCTTGTACGGGCGGAAAGGGCGACGGAAAATATTTTTTCCTTGGGAAGACCCGCCCGTAATTCGCGCAGGAACGAAATATACGCTTCGCCCGCTTTTGCGGGGATATTTTCAAAATCAATATTTAGACCGTCGTAATTTTTGGTTGCGGAAATTAAATCGGCGATTAAATCCTTCCTTTGCTGGCTTCCCGGCATTAGCGTAAAGTAGGAAAGGGCGTTACCGTTGCAGACAGCGACTAAATGCACCCTGCCTCCAAACGCCGAAAGATTTTGGCGGTTAGGAACTTTTGTAAGGGAGCCGTAAATATCGACCTCCATGCCAAAGTAGCCAATGTCCGTTAATGGGATATTTTTTTTAAGATCAGACTCGCGCCCCGCTAAGACATAACCCCATACTTCCCTGAAAGTTGTTACAGGCAGAGTCTGTCCCGTGTGGTGGACAAACGTTTCAATCTCTTGATCATCCGGTTCAGCCTCGATTTCGGTTTCTTTAGGCGAGCTTTTGCATTGTGTTAATAAAAACACTGATAAAACGATTATGGCTAGTTGATATTTCATTAATTAATTATCGGAATATTTTGCTAAAACTTCGATTTCTCAGCCCACAATCCAAGCGCGGGGTTGGGTACAAAGAAAATCCTTTCCCCGCCTACAGTGTTCCAGCCGGAAGAAAGTTTGTTAATGTCATATTTTCCCTGCGCTTCTTTTAAATCGCCCCATTGGAAGCCCACAGACTCAATTTCCTGCCTTGTAACCTTGTTCCCCGGACAGTAACGGATTGTAAAGCGGTTTTCGCTTGATCCGTGTATCAGGTGGGCGGCGGCGCTTAAATTGCCGCCAAGTTCCGGGTCGGATTCCGCTTTCGCCCTTATTTCCTTCCCCGGTCGGTAGCCGTGCTTGCGGATTAACGCGTCAATCCCCGAATCCTCGCCGAAACGCTCAAGGGCGGGGGCAAGGATTAACAACTCGCCGCCGTCGGCGATTACCATGCGCGTACGGTAAACAGCCTTGTTTCCAAGCCATGTGGTGCGGAATTCATCGGGTTCAAGATAAACTACCGCTTTGTTGACCGATTCGTCCATGAGGTTAACATTAACTTGGCGCGAAAGGGCGGCGGCTTTTTCAAAACATTCTCTGCCAAAACCGATATAAAGCCCACGAACAGCAAGAGAGCCGCGTTCTTTGCCGCCTGCGACTTCACTCTCTGTCCGCGCCGAGATAACCGTTAGTACCCAAAGAATCGGCGGCAGTTCACCGCCGAAGCGCCGCAGTCCTTCGTCAAAAAGGGCGCGGACGGGCGTGTCAACCTTGCCCATTATTTTTTCCATTCCGTAGGCGGCGCCGACAAAATGGCTTTTATCGATTGCTTCTTTTCCGCCGGTTCCCACAAAAATGTTTTTTCCGTGGTTTGCCATTCCCGCGACTTCATGCGGAACAACCTGCCCGATACTCAGCGCAAGAGAGAAGTTGCCGCTGTCCTTTGTCCCTTTTCGCAGAATTTTATTTACCTGAACAGGCCAGTCGTACTTTACCGCTCCCGCCGCCGCTTTTTCAACCCAGTTTGCCTCTATACGCCCAAGTTCCGTAACGTCGTTCCGCCAATCGTGAACTAGGAATTTGTCCTTTGGGGTACTGCCGAACATACGTGAAAGTTCCGCGTCGTTCATTGCCATATGCGTACCAAGGGCGGGAAGAACTGCTCCAAGCCTATCGCCGAGGCGGCGCGCCGCTGTCTCCGTGAAAAAACCGGCGCGCGAGTGAAAACGCGTAATATCGGGAGGGAGAATAATCACCTTTCCTGAATCTTTTATGTCAGCCAAGGTTTGCGAGAGCGCGCCAGAAAAAAGCGCTTCCAATTCCTTGTCGCTTAAATCTTTATTTTCCGCGCCTTCACAGACGTAAGTTTTTTCCAACATGGACATTCTCCCTGCGAGTATGATAACATAATTTTAAAGGGAGAGTAATATGTCAAAAGCTGATATCGGTCTTATTGGTCTTGCGGTAATGGGAGAAAATCTTGTTCTTAATCTTGAAAGCAAAGGTTTTAGCGTCGCGGTTTATAATCGGACAACTTCAAAAGTTGACGAGTTTGTTAACGGGCGCGGCGCGGGTAAAAAAATAACAGGATGCCACAGCATGGCAGACTTAGCCGCATCTTTGGCGTCGCCGCGAAAAGCGATGATCATGGTGAAAGCGGGACAGGCGGTAGACGATACAATCGAACAGCTTTTGCAAGTTTTTGATAAAGGCGACATTATCATTGACGGCGGTAATTCAAATTATCAGGATACAATGCGAAGGACATCTTATGTTGAGTCAAAAGGCTTGTTGTACATAGGCACAGGCGTTTCAGGCGGAGAGGAAGGCGCGTTAAAGGGACCTTCGATAATGCCCGGCGGCTCTCCCGCGGCGTGGTCTTCTGTAAAACCGATGTTACAGGGAATATGCGCTAAAGTTGAAGGCGGCGTTCCCTGCTGCGACTGGGTCGGCGAAAACGGAGCCGGTCATTTTGTAAAAATGGTGCATAACGGCATTGAATACGGAGACATGCAGTTAATCTGCGAAACTTACGACTTAATGAAAAACGTACTTGGTCTTTCCAACGACGAAATGGGCAATGTTTTTGAAGAATGGAACAACGGCTCTCTTGGCAGTTACCTTATCGAAATAACAAGGGATATTCTCCGCTTCAAAGACACTGACGGCAAGCCCCTTACCGAAAAAATACTCGATACCGCAGGGCAGAAGGGGACAGGCAAATGGACAGGCATAGCCGCGTTAGAGTTTGGAGTCCCCCTTACCTTGATTGGAGAGGCTGTCTTTGGACGCTGTCTCTCGGCGGCAAAGGACGAACGCGTAAAAGCGGCGAAAGTTTTTACCTCTCCTAAAATTTTTTCCCCCGCCGACAAGACGGAATTTGTAAAAGATTTGGAAAAAGCATTATACGCTTCTAAAATTGTTTCCTACGCGCAGGGGTATCTGTTAATGAGGGAAGCGGCTAAAGAATACAAATGGAATTTAAACTACGGCGGTATCGCACTTATGTGGAGGGGCGGCTGTATAATCCGTTCCGTTTTCCTTGGAAAAATTAAAGAGGCGTTTGACAAGAACCCCAATTTGGAAAATCTGTTACTAGATCCTTTCTTTTCAAAAATTATTGAAGACGCGCAGGATTCATGGAGAAGGGTAGTGTCCGCCGCTGTACAAAACGGAATACCCGCTCCCGCTCTCACCAGCGCGCTTGCGTATTTTGACGGCTACCGAAGCGAAAGACTGCCGGCGAATCTTTTGCAGGCGCAGAGGGATTACTTCGGCGCGCACACTTATGAGCGTATAGACAAACCGCGCGGAGAATTTTTTCACACAAATTGGACTGGTCACGGCGGCTCAACAAGCGCGAGTACTTATACTGTTTGATTTTTGCGGAAGAAATTTACCACGAACCACACGAACGCTCACGAACTTTTAAGACATATCTTGTCGCCGTTCGCGCTGGTTAGTGGTTAAAAATTCTTCTTGCGAACAAATCTCTGCATAGCAGGCTTAAAGTTTTCAAGCAGTAATGAACGGGCAAAAAAATCGGCGCTGTTGGGAATGTCGATTGTAACGTCTAGTTTTTGTTTGTCGGCTTTTTCAATCAATTTTGCCAGAAGGGTTTTGCCTAACCCCAAGCCTCGGTATTCGGGAGCGACTTCCAAATTTTCAATGTAAAGGGTTTTATCTTCCAGCCTTGCGCTTATCCGTCCTGTTTCTTCCCCTTCCGCGTTTTCCGCTGTAATTTTAAAATCATTTTCCTTAAAAATAAAATCTTCAAGAACAAGGGACGATGTGTCCTCGGGCTCAACGCCGACAGGTTCAAGCCCCCATTCTTCCCTTAACGAGTTGTACCACGCTATAATTTGGCTTCTTAGTTTTTGTTCCTTGTACTTGAACCATATTTTTTCAATTTCCGGGTAGTGTTCAAGAACGTCTCTAAAGGCGCGGAAAACGCCCTTGTTTTGGTTCAGCGCGGTGGTTAATTCCTGACGGGCGACGGGGTTATTCAGGCTTGCCGTAAATTTTTCCATAAGCCTGTAGCCGTCTTTGGGACTCCACCCGGGCAGAGCGATATAATTTTTATCGTTGTTATCTATATCTGCGGAATTTACGATTTGGTTTTTGCGAGTATCAAGAACAAAAACCCCTTCCTGATTTTCCATATGAAAGAGGATTTGATTTATCAGAATATTATCAAGCTCAAAACCCATAAGACATTATAGTATAAAAACCAAAAAAAGTTTATTATTTCTGCAGAGGTTTTAAATGGAAGCGATGAAAAGAACCGACGATTGCGGTTCATTAAGAAAAAACGACTGCGGACGCACTGTTATCCTGAACGGCTGGGTTCACCGTAAACGCAACCACGGCGGAGTATTTTTTATAAATATGAGAGATCGATACGGCATTACCCAAGTTACGATTGACACCGAAAAAAATCCCGCTCTTGCCGCTGTATGCGACGAACTGCGAAACGAATACTGCATTGCCGTGCAAGGCTTGGTAAGCCCACGTCCCGACGATATGATCAACAAAACAATGGAAACGGGCGAGATAGAACTTTTTGCCTCAGAGATTGTGGTATTAAACAAAAGCGAAGTTTTACCTTTCCAAATTGACGAGGAAAGTAAAGCAAACGAAGATTTGCGCCTTAAATACAGATATCTTGATTTAAGAACTCACGCTATGCAGGAAAGAATAAAACTGCGAAGCGACGTAATGTTTGCTATACGCGAGTGGATGACTTCCAACGGTTTTTATGAAATAGAAACTCCCACTTTTATAAAATCAACGCCCGAAGGCGCAAGAGACTACCTTGTTCCTTCAAGATTGTATCCCGGAAAATTTTACGCTCTTCCTCAGTCGCCGCAGCTTTACAAACAAATACTGATGGTTTCAGGTTTTGACAAATATTTTCAGATAGCGCGCTGTTACCGCGACGAAGATTCACGCGGAGACAGACAGCCTGAGTTTACGCAGATAGACCTTGAAATGTCGTTTGTAAGCAGGGAAGACGTGTTGAGTGTTACAGAGGGAATGATGTCCCATGTTTTTAAAAAAGTGATGAACGTTGAACTTCCAAAAAAATTCGAACGTCTGACATGGGATGATGCGATGGATTCCTACGGCAGCGACAAGCCCGATTTACGTTTTGAAATGAAACTTAAGGATTTCAGACCCTTTGCGCGAGTGTCTGGTTTTAAAGCATTTGAGGACGCGATAATTTCTGGCGGTACAGTAAAAGCCCTTGTCGTGAAAGGAAAAGCCGACTATTCGCGTAAACAGATTGAAGAATTGGAAGCTCTTGCAAAAATTTACAAGGCGAAGGGCATGGCATGGATGAAAGTAACAAATAACGCGCTTGAAGGCGGAGTATCAAAATTTTTCACCGATAACGCTGTCGATATTATTGAAAGGCTTGAAGCGAAAGAAGGTGATCTTATTCTGATGATTGCCGACGCAAACAAAAGAATAGCAAATACTTCGCTGGGAGCGGTGCGTACAAAACTTGGGCGCGATCTTGGTCTTTGCGATCCGTCCCGTTTTGAATTTGTTTGGATAATAGACTTCCCGATGTTTGAATACAATGAAGACGAAAAAAAATGGGAAGCGGCTCACCACCTTTTTACCTGGCCTCAGGATAAATACCACGCGACAATGGAGAGCGATCCCGGTTCCGTAAAAGGCGACCTTTACGACCTTGTGTTAAATGGTTATGAATTAGCCTCAGGTTCTATTCGTATTCATGACTCCTCAATGCAGAAAAGAGTTTTTGAGATAGTGGGAATTGATTCGGCGGAGGCTGAGAAAAAATTCGGCTTTTTAACGGAGGCTTTTAAATACGGAGCGCCGCCGCATGGAGGTATTGCTCCCGGGCTTGATCGTCTTGTAATGATCATGGCGGGAGTATCGTCGTTAAAAGACGTTATCGCGTTCCCCAAAAATTCGTTTGCGGTAAGCCCCATGGACGATTGTCCGTCGGAGGTGGATCAAAAGCAGTTGGATGAATTGCGGATAAAGATACTTCCGGAGAAGGGATAACACGAACTGAAGATGGAAGAATTTAACCGCTAATCACATTAATATTTGCTATTTAATAATTTAATTCCGTGAGCGAGTGCGGAAAGCCACATCGGCTCCGGGTTGGCTGGCGGCGTTGGACGCACGCTTTGGCGTGGCTGTATTGGAAATTCAGCCAAATGTCGCCGCTGTGGCTTTCCGCACTCGCTCGCGCATTTTATTCATTAAATAAGGAATTATTTAACTGTGGAGCAGTGGCTATTTTTTAACTTGACAAAATACTCAAAAAAACGTATAATAATACAAATGAGTAAAAATATTGCCTTTTTAAATAAAAAAACCCTACATAATTCCATAATTTATAATGTTTTGTGCAGAAGACAATATACCCCCCCCCCCCCCCCC
>Ga0268262_10000972_pt1 | contig 36949 bp, 22 predicted proteins | sample TergutNc150P3_FD_190354 | JGI IMG/M metagenome (GOLD analysis project Ga0268262, IMG submission 190354) | Nasutitermes corniger P3 segment gut microbial community from laboratory colony in Florida, USA - Nc150 P3 (SPAdes) (version 2) | ecosystem: Host-associated > Arthropoda: Insects >...
TTATTTGGATAAGAGAGAACGCCGAACGAGCGTTCTTTGTCTCTTTATCTCCCATTCCCCTCCCGTATGGGAGGTTATTTGAATCGTCTTTTTTACCGCGTGGAGTGCGTAAAATAAACGAACGTTTTTATTTAGCGGTTAAATCCACAAAAAATGAGGACGTTTTAAAAATTAAATGAAAAATATTTAAAGACCTGTTATGTGATAATCGAAAAGAAAATATAGATTAAAAAAATTGATAAAAATAAAATAATTATTGCAAAAAGGGAAAATATTCAAGAAAAGGACGACTAATATAGAAGGAATAAGCAAAAATAAAGGAAAATTGCCGATCTGTAACCTATTTAATGGAATGTTTTTTAATAAAAAGGCGGTTGCCGGAAAAATTCCCGGCAATGTCAATATTTTTCCTCCGGTAAACATGAAAAAGAAAAAATATTTAATTAAATAACAAAAATATGTTAGAAAATATATGAGATTTAAAAGAAATTTGCTTCATATTTTGGAAATAATGTAATATATTAAGAATTTTTTAAGTATTTGTGCATAAAAGTATTAAAAATAATTATCGGGTTTTATATAAAATTATGTCAAAAAGAATGTTATTACCGAAAAATAATAGTAAAAAGCTTGACAAAACTTATAAACAATGTATATTAATATTATGCGCAGGTAAAAGTGTAATCGTTGATTACTGCCTGTGTTTACTGGGCTTAACCGCCCAAAAAAAAGGTTCGTTTATTTTACGCACTCCACGCGGTAAAAAAGACGATTCAAATAACCTCCCATAAGGGAGGAGTGGGAGATAAAGAGACAAAGGGCGCTTGTTCGGCGTTCTCTCTTATCCAAATAACGAGGAGGATTTTTTTAAATGAAAAAAATCATTGCTTTTTCGGTTTTACTCGCGCTATTATCCTTTGCAGTATTTGCGCAGGATGACTCCGGGTGGAAAATAGGGTTCACCGGGCAGTTGTCAAGAAACTTTTTTACTTCTGCAAAAGCGTCAGGTGAATATGAGAGTACATCAGCAGATACTCCGGCAAATCCAGCGACGGATGGAACTTTTACGGGAAAATTAGGGGAATTTATAAAAGGTTCATCCCATATATGGACATGGACGTCTGCAAATCCCTGGGATCATGATACATCAAGACCTGACAACAGGCTTATAGTGAGCCTCTCCAATAACGGCGAACATTATTCTGTTTATATTGACGCCAAATTGGATAATAATTGGGTAAAAGGTCCTACATTTATGGGTTTACTTAACGGCGATGCCGCCGACTGGTCATTCTCGGGCGATACCGGCGCTATTGAAGGGCCTGTAGTGTTTGACGGCAAAGTGGGAACAGGACGCTACGGCGGATTTGTACCCGCCTATGAATTCTGGAACGACTGGATTCAATCAGGCGATTACAATTTCTTCGGCGTTATGACACCAGATGGTTATGCGCAGTCCAACAACATTAGTGTTGTCAACTTTTTGAATTCACCCTGGGACGCGGTTTACGCTGTCGGCGCGACATTCGGCGGCAACTTCAGGCTTGCGTTAGGAAGCACACTTTTTAGAGAAACACCCTCATGGGCTGGTGGGCAACATGCGGTAATGATGAGCGGTTTTGATGATAACGATATCCTGCAAGCCGGCGCCAACAATCCGTATGCCTCTTTATCAAACATTAGGGGAGCCTTTATGCTCTCCGGCAAGAATCTTGGACCTATCGCCTTTGACCTGTTCTACGGAGTTAACGGCGGAGATACAAACACCGCCATTCGCGGCACAAGCGGCAAATGGGAAAACATTCTTGGCGCGTACATAGGACTTGGCATCGTGGATAATCTGGGCCTCAGCATAGGTTATACGGCCAACTTCATAAAATTTGAGACAAATCAAGTAGATAAAGCAGATTATGTAAAAGATCCAAAGGCCAAGCCGGATTATGTGCCTGAAGAGACTGAAAACCCGATTTGGAGCGGCATAGACATTAAGGTCAGTTTTACCGGAATTGAGAAATTGGGCATAACCTTTAACAACAATATCAGCTTTGCGTCAGTAGCCGGCGGGGAATATAAAGACCCGGGCGATAAAATAGTGAACGGTCTTGATTATAGTCAATTAATTGGGGGCAAAATAACGACCGATCTTGGTGGCGGTTTTACTAAAACTCAAGATATTAAGACAAATACTCAGGACTGGTTTGCGTATACCGCGGTTCTTGGGGTCAGCTATTCCCTTACCGACAACTTGAGCTTGACCTTTGGGCTTTTGGACAAGCTGGGCATATATACAACAGAATATGAAGATAGTATTTCCAGTACCGCTCCGGGAGCAAAAACAGCTACAAGCTACAGTAAATCCACGGCAACAATCAACGAGTTACGCGCGGCGATTAGCGCGTCATACGGCGCCGGCAACGTAAGCTTTGGATTAGGTTTAGTCCTTCAATTGAACTCTAAATCTACGGACACTGAAGCTAAGTCGACAAATATTGGCACTGATTCTTCAAACAGCACATTTAAAGGCAGTTTGAATGAAGTAAAATTCGGTATACCGATATTTTTCAAAGTATCTATCTAATAGATGCTAATTTTTAACATAAGGAGTTAAAGATGAAATTAAAATTAACGATAGCGCTTGTAATTCTCGCGCTGGTTTTAGGAATGGTTCTTGCCGCCTGCGATGACGGAGAATTGCCCACGATTAAAGATACAATAAAGACAGTAAAAGTTAACGGGGCAGATGTAGATGTAACGACAGATGAGATACTTGATAAAGCTTATGTACCTTATTTTGATGGCAATGCAAAAGACCCGAATGTTGGTAAAATTGAAGGTAAAACAGGTGATACTTCCGGATTCAAAGCTCCTTCTAAGCTTGACTAATAACCGGCAAAGACTTATTTAGCCCCGTTGCCCGGTATGCGCCGGGCGGCGCGGACTGACACGATGAAGGCTGTCCTGGAAAGGGACAGCCTTTTTTTTGTGCATATCTTGTCATTGTTCGCATTGGTTCGTGGTAAAATTCAAACTTATTGGCTTTTGGGGAATTAATTAGCGTTTGTCTGCTGGTACAGTGTTTTCACTTTTTCTGGATCTAACTAAAGCGTTGCTATAATTTCCTCAGAGAGACCTGTGTATTTACAAATCTGAGATACAGGCATATTGTCAGCTTTCATCCTTCGAGCGTTCTCAATATTAGCTTCATTGTGCCCTTCTTTACGTCCTTCCAAAAGACCTTCATTGCGACCTTCCATACGGCCTTCAATGCGGCCTCTTTTTCGTCCTTCTCTAAGGCCTTTTCTGAGTCCTTTTAATTTCGCATTTGTCATGTGGCTTTGCCAATCAAGTTCGCTCTTTAGCCGACTGCTCTCACGTATGTAATCCAGCTCCTTTTGTGTAAGGGTTCCCAAAGTTTTCACGGCCATCGCTATACCTTCCTCGTGATTGATAATCTCAATAATTTTACTCCTTTTCTTTTGATCTGTCAAATATTGAAAAAATACCGCCCATTGTTCGGCATTTGTCATCTCTTTAATTGATTTATTGGCTATGGGTTTTGTTTTTGCAAGTTCAACAGTAATTATTCTGGTCTTTCCTTTTAGTGAAACCCGCGCGGCTGGATCGTAGTAAAGAAAATTATGCGTAAGATTTTTATCCGAGAAAAGTTTCATCTTTGCAAGAATGGCGATTTGATAACATTCCTTCAAAGAACTATAATTTTTATCTTTTCCGTGAAGGTCCTGCCCTACAAACAGCCTTGAAGCGTGGTACTCAAGACGCACCGATTCAGCCGAGTCAGGATTAAACGACATTTCAACATTGACATGTTCGCCTTTCTCTGTTCTGCAGACTATGTCAAAACGGACATACCGTTGCCTAAGATCATAAATAGGCGGCTCATTGGCGTTGATTGTCTTTATCGAGACAGTACGTCCGATAAGCGATGAAATCAAGTCTGACAACGCCGCTCTTGAATTTGAAGAGTCTCTTGTAAATGTTGTTTTGAACACCGGGTCATAGCGGATGTCATAGATACTCGTCCCATCCCCGAAAGGGAAAGGGCCCCACTCGTATTGAGCAGGATTTTGATTTTTTGTTTTCATATTATTCTCCTTCAGAATAAATTTTTTTCACGTATATATATGGCGTGCAGATGCATGGCGCTTGACCGAAATCGGGAAAAAATTGATTTTTTTGAGAAATTTTTATTTTCGGTCAAGCAAAATGGCGAGTCCGCACCCATATAGGGTATGTCAATTTTTGATATAAAACCTTGTTTCCGGGAGTGAACTATGCCGACAGAAAAGAGTAAAATTAACACGGAAGAAAACATTGATGCCAATTCAGCGCGTATTTCGTGGCATCCCGCTTTTATAGAAGCCCTTCAAATGGAGCTTCAGGAGTATCAGGACGTTCTGGAATTCCATCCCGAATACCAGCTTACTTCTGAACCTTTACGGATAGACTGCGTTGTCATAAAGAAGGCAAAAGATGTCATTATAAAGAAAAACATCGCGGTTATATTCAGGGAGTGGAATCTGCTGGAATATAAAGACCCCGGCGATTATGTGTCGGTAGCCGATTTCTACAAAGTCTACGGCTATGCCTGCCTTTATGCCTCGTTTAAAAATGTCCCCATAACCAGTCTGACAATCTCTTTTGTAGAAAGCCGTTACCCTAGAAAATTACTGGATCACTTGAAAAATGAGCGGGGTTACAAGGTTGCAAAAACGGGTTCTGGGATATATACTGTAAGCGGAGACATATTACCCATACAGATAATTGATAGCGGTAAGCTGCCTGTGGAAGAAAATCTGTGGTTAAAAAGCCTGAGTAACAAACTGGATTATATTAAGTATTCGCAGGTAAGTACGGAAATAAGTCGGCAAGGTAAAGCAGCGCGGTTAGGCGCGTATTTATATGTAATAACAGAAGCAAATTATGCGGTCATAAAGGAGGATATAAAAATGATGAGTAAAAGGATTATACAATTGTGTGAAGAAGAAGGTATCCCTGCCGAATGGGATGCCCTTTTGAAAGTTATAGAAATGATATATAAATTTGAACAAGCGTGTAGAAAATCAGGCCTAATTGACAAATGGGAGGCCGAAGGCGAAGAGCGAAAATCGCTCAACATTGCGCAAAACATGATCAAACTGGGTCTTCCTATTGAAACCATTATATCCGCTACCCAGCTAGATCCAGAAAAAGTGAAAACACTGTACCATCAGACAAACGCTAATTAAAAACTAATTCCCAAAAAAAGGCTGTCCCTTTCCGGAACAGCCTTCATCTTGTCAATCCGCGCTACCCGGCAAACATCGGGCAACGGGGCTAAATGATTCTTTGCTTAGAAGGGCGTAGCTGCTGCTGGGGCTCCTGGGAAATCAAGTTCCCAATAAGGATTACCATCGTTATCCAATTTCTTAGCATTTTCGGTAGTATCAGCTTTTGGTGCTGTATATTTACCATAGTTAGGACTAGTAGGATCATCGTCATAAGTACCCAGAAGGTTAATATCATATATTGTTTCTGTCTTTACCTTTGCCCCGCTTACATCTTTTGTGGCTTCCTTAATATCAGGCGCATCACCGTCGTCACAGGCGATAAGAACCATTCCAAAAACCAGCGCCATAATTACAAGCGCTATCATTAATTTTAATTTCATCTTTAACTCCTTATGTTAAATTTAGCATCTATTAGATAGACACTTTGAAAAATATCGGTATACCGAATTTAACAACACTCTGACTGTCTTTATATGTTGCTTTTCCACCACCACCGGTAGTTTTTATTTCACCTTCAAATTCAGTAGATTCAGTATGCAAGCCAAGAACAAAACCTAATCCAAAGGTTACGTTGCCGGCGCTGTATGACGCGCTAATCGCAGCGCGTAACTCGTCGCTTGTGGTTGTTGACTTCATTGTGGTTGTTGTTGTCGCTCCATCAAATTCATCAACATCAGATTCTACTGTATATACGCCCAAAAGATTCAAAAGCGCAAAGGTTACGCTTAAGTTATCAGTAAGGGAATAGTTAACTCCAAGAACCGCATTATACGCAAACCAATTCTGAGTATTTGTCTTATAATTTGTATAGTTAGTAGCGCCGCCATAGAGAGTTGTTTTGCCGCCTTCTAAGATATGGCCGTCAAGACCCATAACTTTTTTATCGCCCGCTTTGTCACGCTGGTTCTCACCGGTCGCTGACGCAAAACTGACGTTGTTGTTAAAGGTTATGCCTAATTTCTCAATTCCGGTAAAATTGATCTTAATGTCTACACCGCTCCAAATCGGGTAATCAGTCTCATAAGCCACCAATTTTCTGGTTGTCACTGCCGGATCCGGATCCTGCTCTTCCGCCGTTTCTACTTTCGTAAAATTGGCGGTATAACCAATGCTGAGACCAAGATTATCCACTATGCCAAGCCCGATGTATGCGCCAAGAAGGTTTTCCCATACGCCTGTGCCGCGCATGACAGTGTTTTTATCTCCACCGTCAATTGCGTAGAATACGTCAAAGGTAATAGGACCAAGATTCCTGCCGGAGAGCATAAATGCCGCTTGAACGTCTGATGAAGAAGCATAAGGATTATTTGTGCCTCTCTGGAAATTATCAAGTGTGCTTCCTAACGCTAACCTGATGTTACCGCCGAATGTCGCGCCAACAGCGTAAACCGCGTCCCCGGGTGAACCGTTAATATTGGCATTACTAATATTGTCAGATATTATCCAAGCACCCTTTTTCTGAACGCCAAAGAAATTGTTATCTCCTGATTGAATCCAGTCATTCCAGAATTCATAAGCTGGTACAAATCCGCCGTAGCGTCCTGTTCCCACTTTGCCGTCAAACACTACAGGCCCTTCAATAGCGCCGGTATCGCCTGAGAATGACCAGTCGGCTGCGCCGCCGCTAAGTAAATCCATAAATGTAAATGTAGGAGCACCCCATGGCATCATGCCTGCCCAACTGTTGTCCAATTTGGCGTCAATATAAACAGAATAATGTTCTCCGGAATTGGAGAGGCTCACTATAAGTCTGTTATCAGGTCTACAAGTGTCATGATCCCAGGGATTTGGAGATGTCCATGTCCACATATGGGAGGAACCTTTTATAAATTCCCCCAATTTTCCCGTAGAAGTTCCATCAGTTGTGGTGTTTGCCGGATTAGATGTCCGTGTACTTTCCCATTCACCTGATGCTTTTGAAGCGCTAAAAAAGTCTCTTGACAACTGTCCGGTGAACCCTATTTTCCACCCGGAGTCATCCTGCGCAAATACTGCAAAGGATAATAGCGCGAGTAAAACCGAAAAAGCAATGATTTTTTTCATTTAAAAAAATCCTCCTCGTTATTTGGATAAGAGAGAACGCCGAACGAGCGTTCTTTGTCTCTTTATCTCCCATTCCCCTCCCGTATGGGAGGTTATTTGAATCGTCTTTTTTACCGCGTGGAGTGCGTAAAATAAACGAACGTTTAACATAAACGATTGTTTAGGAGTTTAAGCGGTTGTTTACATTTCTTAAAAACGCCGCTATACTGTACTCATGGCAAAAATAGGCATGAAAACTCCCATTGTCGAAATTGACGGGGACGAAATGACCCACGTTTTATGGGAAGTTATAAAAGAGAAATTGCTTCTTCCTTTTGTTGATCTTAAAACCGAATATTATGATCTTTGCCTTACAAATCGGGATAACACCAATGATGATATAACGGTTAAATCAGCCGAGGCCATAAAAAAACTCGGCGTTGGGGTAAAGTGTGCTACCATTACAGCTAACGCGGCGCGGCAGAAAGAGTACAATTTAAAAAACTTGCACCCAAGCCCCAACGCGACAATCAGGGCGGTTCTTGACGGAACCGTTTTCCGTAAGCCGATAACCGTAAGCCGCATAAAGCCGTCCGTGAACACATGGAAAACGCCGATAGTCATTGGCCGCCACGCTTACGGCGACGTTTATAAAGCGGCGGAAATGGAAATAGAAGGACCGGGCAAGGTGGAATTAGTTTACACCAGAGCCGACGGAACTGAGCGCCGCATTAAGGTAGCGGACTTTAATGGGAGAGGCGTTGTTCAGGGAATGCATAACCTTGACGAGTCAATCAGAAGTTTTGCGCGCGCTTGTTTTCTGTATGCGATTGCCGAGAAACTGCCGATCTGGTTTGCGGCAAAGGACACAATTTCTAAAATATACGACGGACGTTTTAAAGCTATTTTTAATGAAGTGTACGAAACCGAGTTTAAGGAAAAATGCGCCTCAGCCGGAATTGAATATTATTACACGTTGATAGACGACGCCGTAGCGCGCGCCGTAAAGAGCGAAGGCGGTTTCTTGTGGGCGTGTAAAAATTATGACGGCGACGTTCAAAGCGACATGATTGCAAGCGCGGCGGGAAGCCTTGCGATGATGACAAGCGTCCTTGTCTCCCCAAGCGGAGTTTTTGAATATGAGGCGGCTCATGGGACGGTACAGCAGCACTACTACCGATGGCAAAAAGGAGAAAAAACAAGCACCAACCCCGCCGCGCTGATTTTCGCGTGGATCGGCGCCCTTTCAAAACGCGCGGAACTTGACAGCCTGCCTGAACTTGCCTCTTTCGCAAAAAAACTTGAAAACACACTGCTTACATTAATTGAAAACGGAAACATGACGGGAGACTTAGCGAAACTTTCAGCCCCCCCGCCCGATAAAATCCTAAACTCCTGGGACTTTATCGATCTTGTCGCTAAATGTCTCTAAATTTAATTAATCAGAAAACTTTTTAATTTTTCCAAGACATCGTCAAAATTCAGCGGTTTTCCCACATGACCGTTCATTCCAGATTGAATGCACCTTTCAATGTCTTCTTTAAAAACATTGGCTGACATCGCGATAATCGGAATGTTTTTGGCTTTTGGAGAATCCATCGCGCGGATGCGCCGTGTCGCCTCATAACCGTCCATTTCAGGCATCTGTATGTCCATAAAAATTAATTCATACTTGTCCTGGTTTTCGTTGAATTTTCGCACCGCATCCTTTCCATTTACCGCACAGTCTATCTCCAGTCCGGTAGGTTCAAATAACGCAATCACTATCTCGCGGTTTATTTCCACGTCTTCAGCTAACAGTATGCGCCGTCCCGTAAAAATCCCGTCAATATTGGTTTCTTTCTTTTTTTCACGCCCGCTCAAGGCGCGCTCCTTTTCTTCACTACTGCCGCCTTTCTTCGCTTTTATCGTAAATGTAAAAACAGAGCCTTTTCCCAATTCAGATTTTAACCAGATTTTTCCACCCATCATTTCGACAATGTTCTTGCAAATGGCAAGTCCCAGCCCCGAACCTCCGTATCGGCGCGTCGTAGACGCCTCCGCCTGTTGAAACGAAGTGAACAGGCGTTCCTGCTGCTTGGCGTCAATACCTATTCCGTTGTCGCTTACTGAAACTTCTACCGTGCAAAGATTGTTTTCTTCTCCCAAAAACCGGGCGTCAAGGCTGATAATGCCGCTTTCATGCGTAAATTTAACGGCGTTTCCAATCAAGTTTGTAATAACCTGGGCAACCCGCTGGTCATCGGCGATAATGGTATGCGGAATAGTATCGTCTATCCGCACGTTAAGTTTTTGTTTCTTTTCGTCCACGCGGAAGTTGATAACATCCACAACCCGCCTAATCATTTTTTCAAAATCGAACTCTACAGGCGACAGTTCAAATTTTCCGGCTTCAATTTTAGACATATCCAGAATGTCGTTGATTACGCCTAAAAGATGCCTTGAAGCGTCTTCGATTTTTGTAAGACAGTAATCCTTGCGACCAATATCGACGGCGGGTTTCGCTATCGCGACCATGCCGATAATGGCGTTCATCGGCGTGCGCATTTCATGGCTCATATTGGCAAGGAATGTCGATTTGGCGCGGTTTGCCGCCTCCGCGGCTTCCAGCGCGGTTTCCAGTTCCACCTGAAGTTTAACAAGTTCAGTGAGGGTTTGGCGCATATCAAAAGCAATTTCGCCGCGCTGAATGGCTCCTACGGCAAGCAAACCCCATGAGCGCAGGATGGACAATTCCGTATCAGGGAAAACACGCTTGGTTTCGTAATCGTCAAAACTGATATATCCCCAGAATTGATCCTTTAAAAAAATAGGAAACGCGATGATGGATTGAATTTTAAACAACGACATACTTGTTTTCTCAGGTTCCGTAAGGTTGTCAATAATATCGTTTACATACCCTCCTTTATTAAAAAGAACTTCCCAGTTTGGCATAATATCCTTATACGCAAAATCGGAATCCGCGTCCAAATCGGGCAGACCCTTATTCGCCCAACTGCATACAAGCTTGTAGTGGAGATTTCCATCTTCCTTACCGTGGTTTTGCCAGACGCTTATACGGTCAACTATAATATGCCGGGCAATCATCTCCATGCCTTTGCTTATCGTTTGTTTATAGTCCCACGCGTCCGATTCCAGCAGAAGGACGGCGACGTTATTAACCAGGCTTACAAGTTTATGCTGTTTGTGAATTTCAGTGGTGCGTTTGTATACAATATCTTCAAGCCAAATTTCCGTAAGGCGCTTTCTTTGAAAGAAGAAAATTAAAAGCGCCAGTATAATTAAAAGTAAAACAGCCGCGGTAATTAACAACAGGCGGTGCAAATACCCAAGCTTTACCCTGTAGTCAAAAGTTTTACGCATCCATTGCCCGGAGATTCCTTTTGTATCAATAAGGCGGAGCGCCTTGTCAACGATAGAACAAAGAACAGTTTCATTTTTATTAAATCCAAATGTGCATTCGGAAGAATAATCGAACACGATATTCGCCTTATAGCCCGAACGTTCATAGTAATTGGTCAGCATAAGGAGTTGTATTAAATTTGCCATCACCAAATCAACTTCGCCGCGATCTAATGCGTTAAAGGCGTCATTTGAGCTTCCGTACTCAACCGTGTTTTTATGATCCGCAAACCAGTTTCGGAACAATGAAGCGTAGGCGGAATCCTTGATTAAACCGACTCTTACGCTCTGTATATTGTTTATCTTAATGTCAGGGTAATCCGACTTTGATATGAGCGCGAAATTATCAGTCATAATCGCGGTCTTTGGCCAAATGAACAACCCTTCGCGTTCTTTTGTCTGTAACAGATCGCTTATCATGGACACTTTTCCCGTTTCAAGCAAATAAAGCAATTCAGGCCATTCCACATTTTTACCGTTGGTAATTTTAAAAGTTAATCCTGTAAACGCTTCCACTTCTTTTAACACGTCATAAGCAATACCTTGAAATTCTTTTTCATGTTTATTGTAAAAGCTGATCGGATAATTATCATATTCGGCGGCAAATGATATTACAGGATGATTTTGTATATACGCTCTTTCTTCTTCAGACAGGCGTATCAACAACGTATGCCGTCTGTAATCGCTTTCTCCCCTTCTATACAAGCCGGATAAATAGTTCAAAGAGCCGTTTTGCAGGGCTTTTTGCACGACTGAGATAACAGGCCAAAGGCCGCCATTGCCGGTCGCCAGGGAAACCGGACTGTAAATTACGGGTAAAAAATCTTCGGATACTAAATCGCTGAAAGAGCTAAAGGAGCTCTCCATGGGACTCTCTAAAAAAAAAGCGTCGGCTTCAAGATTTTTAAGCTTCTGATAAGCGGAATAATAATCGTTCACCAGTATAATTTCATACTCGCCCTGCAAACGCGAGATAACGTCCGTCATTGTGGTAGTGCCTTCAAAAAAACAGCAGCGCAGGGGGCGCGAGCTGATAATTTCCAAAATAGGCTCGCTGTTTGCATGCCGCAGTATTTTTACGGTACGGCCGGCGATAGTGTCGGTCATTAGCCATGTTTTCCGCCTTTCATCGGTAGCGGTCATTTCTCCGGTAAAATCAATATTTTTTGAATTTATCCCGGCAATCAAATCGCCCCATTCATAAATAGCGGGTTTAAATTGAATTCCAAAAAGCTGCGAAAGCCATTCGCAGACTAAAGAAGTAAATCCTCCGATTTCGCCGTTTTCTAATCTAAAAGTCTCAATGGTTGAAAGCATCCCGTAAACAAAGGAAGTTCTCTTCTCCTTAAGCGCCTCAATAGCGGCTATCTCTTCATTTGTTACGCCGTGGATGTTACGGTACGAAGTAAACGCGACAGATTTACCGTCCGTGTTCTTTGATGATTTTTCGCATCCTGAAAATAAGGCTAATAAAAAAATTAGAGCAAGAAGTTTATATATTACCCCCTTTGATATCCGCGCCATTTACACTTATCACCCCTGAACCCAGTAAATAATAATTATTATAATTCCATTAATTAAGCTGTCCCTTTCAATAAATAAGTTCTCAATTTTCCCATAACTTCTTCAAAATCAATCGGTTTGCCGACATGGTCGTCCATTCCGGCGTCAAGACATTTTTCAATGTCCTCGCGGAATACGTTTGCGGTCATTGCGATAATCGGAATTTGCTTGCGTAAATTCCGATTATCGCTTCTAGTTTCACCTTCGGTGAAACTAGAGCGAATTTTGTTGTCGGTTATTCCTTTGACGGAGTTTGCGTTAATATCCAGTTCTGATTCTATGACTCTGATGCGCCTTGTCGCTTCATAGCCGTCCATTTCAGGCATCTGTATATCCATGAAAATTAAGTCGTACTTGTCAGGAGCGTCTTTGTACATACGCACGGCTTCCGTGCCGTTTTCCGCGCAATCAATATTTAACTGCGTCGGCTCAAGCAACGCCATCACAACTTCGCGGTTAATTTCCATATCTTCAACAAGTAAAACGCGGTGTCCCGCAAAAACACCGTTGATATCCATTTGTTTTTCCTTGTCCTGATCTTCGTCTATACCAAGGCACTCATTGATGATCTCGGCAATGGTAGACGCGAACAAAGGTTTGGACATAAATTTGTCAACGCCCGCTTTTTTTGCTTCGGCTTCAATGGCGTCCCAATCGGCGGCGGAAATCATCGCAATTACGGAATTTTCCGCCGTTCGGGACTTTATTTCACGCGCCAGTTGTATGCCGTCCATATCCGGCATTTTCCAATCAACAAAATAGAGATTATAGCCGCTTTTCTGTTCCATTAAAGAGATAGCTTCCCCTGCGCCGACGGCGGTATCACACGATATGCCGAAACCCTGCGCTATATCTTTAAAATATGCCAATATTTCCGGGTCGTCGTCTATCGCCAGGATGCGGATGTTGTCCCAATTAACATCTTCGGGCAAAAGCCTTTGCTTTTCTTTTACCGTGCCGCGTTTAACCTGAACGGTAAAAATAAAAGCGGCGCCTTTTCCGACTTCGGATTCAATCCAAATCTTGCCGCCCATCATTTCTACAATGCTTTTGGAAATGGCAAGTCCCAGTCCCGTGCCTCCGAACTTGCGCGTTGTACTGCTTTCCGCCTGTTGAAAAGAACTGAACAGGCGCTTTTGCTGTTCGCGGCTTATGCCAATCCCCGAGTCTTTAACCGAGACTTGAATAGTACAGAGCCCTTTTTCTTCTCCCAAGAACCGCGCGTCAAGGGTAATGGAGCCTTCTTCCGGCGTAAATTTTACCGCGTTACTCAACAGGTTTGTTATAACCTGCGCCAGCCGCTGGTCATCGGCAATCATTGTTCTGGGAATGTCCTTATCAACATGTACCGAGTACTTTTGATGTTTTTCGTCCATGCGGAAATTAATTACCGTGGATACTTTTTGAAGCATTTTTTCAAAATAAAACTCTACGGGGGATAATTCCATTTTGTTAGCTTCAATTTTTGACATGTCAAGCACGTCGTTTATAACGCCGAGCAGGTGCGTAGACGCGTCTTCAATCTTGCCTAGGGCGTAATCTTTGTGTTCTATATCCTTCGCGTTCTTGCCGATTGTCGTCATGCCGATTATCGCGTTCATCGGCGTGCGCATCTCATGGCTCATGTTTGAAAGGAACTCTCCCTTCGCCTTGCTCGCCTGAGTCGCCTTATGAAGGGCGTCCCTGAGTTTTGTATTATAAATGTCGCGCATTATTACGCCCGCAATGGTGCTTGCCACCATGCCGACGAAATTTTTCTCCACGCTTGTCCATTGGCGCAGTTCAGACTTTTGCTCAACGCTTATAATCCCCCATAAACGGCCTTCGACATAAAGCGGAGCGGTAATAAATGCCTGAGTGCCAACAGACAACAAAGGGCGAAAAGCGTCGTTTGAATTGTTGGCGATATCATCGCAGAAAACCACCGCCGTAGTAGTATAGTCAGGCAGTCTTTCAGGAAAATATGATTTTATCACTGACAGCAGATCAAATTGCGCGGTGACCGGAGGGGAGTTATCCGCAACCCAGTGATACGCAAGATAAGTATTTTTTCGGCTGTAATCAATACCGTAAATATACACAAGCGAAACCTTATGGTACCGTCCCAATTTTGAAATGGCTTCCCTTACATAGTTTTCCGAATCGCCGGATGAAATAAATCCTCTTGAAATTTCAGATATCAATTCCTGCTGTTCAAGCCTGATTTTCAACAATTCGCTTTGTACCTGTATGTTTTTTTCCAAATTTTTAAAATTACGCAGATCGTATTGGTAAGCCATTACAACATACTTTCCGTTATACTTTGTGCGCGTCAGCGTAACTTCGTAAGGAACCTGTTTTCCCTCGGCGGCGATACTTACCCATTCCAGCACCAGCCTTTCCCCGCTCAGCGCCCTCTTAATTACATCCGACACCTTATCAATGGATTTTTGTCCGTCGTCCTGATATTCAGGCGAGAATTCGTAAAAATTTTTAAGATAGTATTCTTTTGTAGTTCCCAATGCCTTTAAAGTAACGTCATTGCAGTCAATAACGCGGGCGTTTTCGTCAAAAACGGTAAAGCCAAGCGGCGAAGCGTCAAGCACCGCGCGGTTAAATTCATTTACATCGACAATCGTACGCTCCATTTCAGAACGTATAACGGTATTCGCGCACAGGAAAGCCGCCGAGCGCATCATATCAACGCTGTCTTCCTCAAAAAAGCGCTCATTACGGCGGTCTTCAAGAAGGGCAAAACCCCAAAAAGTTTTATTAAAAAATAACGGCGTTACAAATACCGTCACTGAGCCAAACGACCTCAACATTTCCGCTTCGGGCAGAAGGCTTACAGGGCTGTTAATCGTCTCGCCTGAGGCTAAAAGATCCGCCCAACGCGGCGCAAACTGTTTATAAGTGACATTCTCAAGCCCCTTAGTCGGTATTGTAGTGCCGCCTGATTTCCTGTCCCAGCGGTATATCTGCGATACGTACAAATCGTCAGGCATAACATAGTTACGCCAAATTGAAAATCTGTCCAAATCAAACACGTCGGCGATTTCCCTTACGCCGGCGGTCATGGTTTCTTCAAATTTTTCTTTACTGTTCGAGAGAAATATAACAGCCGCCCTATTCAGCGTATCCGCCATCTTTTCGCGGCGTTTAAGCGATACAATGGCTTTTTTGGCGGTGAGTTCAGTTTCCGCCCTGATAATCGCGTTGGAGAATACGCGCGCCGCGGTGCGCAATAAATCGAAGCAGCCATCGTCAAAATAACGATCGTTCTTATGATCCTGAAAAGATACCGCGCCCCATAAATTACTATGCGTAAAAATGGGCATCAGCAGCATTGATTTAATGCCATACGCGCCCAGAAAAGCCGCCTGGGATTCGTTATAATCGCTCTCCCGCATTTTTATATGTTTGCCTTTCTCCGCCTCCGCTACCCATTGTTCCACAACCGGAATTCTGGGCAAAATCCGCAGTTCGTCGGCAAGGGACATAAGGCCGCCTTTTGATTTGTCCCAACGGTAAATTTGACCAAATTCCTTTTTTCCTTCCCTGTCTACAACGGCATAAACGACCACGCGATCCAGTCCAATCGCTTCCGCAAAAGGACGTATGCCAACGGTCATTACTTCTTCAAATGTTTTTTCCTGATTAGTTGAAAATATCTCAATTGATTTGTTCAAAGCTTCAACAATGACGATGCGGCGGGCGGATAGGGTCTTAGCTCCCAATTTAACGCCCTTGCCCTCTTTTTCCGCCGGACCATTTTTTAATTTTAATTTTTTTAAAAACACATTTAATATTGACATATATTTATCCTTTAACAGTTTGAGGAATATTATTTTCCAAATAATTCCCAATAACGTTTACAGTTTCGTCAAAATCACTATGCAGCAAATATTCTGAAATGTCGCCAAGCAGTTCCTTAACTGAATGCGGCCATTTTTTTTGCGCCAATTCCCCCAGCTCGGCGTTGGCGACATGTTCATCATATATCCTGCACGCGGTTTGAATAGCAAGCAGTTTTTCATCCAGAAATTCAATATCAATATCTGAATCCTCAGGTAAGTCATCATCGCCGCCTTCTTTTGTTTTAAATTTATCTATTACCTTACTCAAGGCTTCCAAAAACGGCGCCGTCTTTTCATTTATTAACGTCAAATTGTCCGCTCTTCCGGCCTTTTCCAATTCGTACGCATCGGCGGAAAGATCGGCCTCCCCTATGTTCGCAAGCGTACTTTTCATCGCATGGGTATTAACAATATACTGCTTAATATCATCCTCCCTGCGGTACGTGTTTTTGTGTATTATGGCCAATCTTTCAAGCGCCTTTTCAGCATCGCGCACAAAAACCGCCTTTAAGCCCTCGTCAACCGACGGTTTATCTTCCGTATTTGCGGATATTTTAATAATAGCCGCCTGCTTCTGAGCCGCTTTAACCACTTCAGGCGGATATTTGTCGCGAATAAATTTATTTAAATAAAAGTTTAACTGGCGTATATCTATCGGTTTTGAAATAAATCCGTCAAACCCGTTCTCCATGAACATCTCCGCCATTCCCGCCAGGGCATTCGCCGTTAACGCGATTATGGGATAAGTATAACCTAATTCACGTATGATTTTTACGGTATCAATGCCGTCCATTTTAGGCATGAAATGATCCATAAATATTATATCAAAAGTAGAGCCCGCTTTTATTTTTTCAATCGCCATAAACCCGCTTGTGGCGGTTTCAAGCGACAGGCAGTACGGCGCCATAAGCCCGCGCGCGACATACAGGTTTGTTTCCATATCGTCCACAACCAGAACCCTGCCGTATGGCATATACTCGCGTACCATCTGCGACGTTTTATTCGCATGCCGCTCCTGCGCATGATGAAATTGCATGAGATTATCGGCAGCTTCTTTGCCTAATGTGTTTGAGTCCGCAATAACCTGCGGCAGGCGCACGGTAAATACCGAACCTTTATCAATCTCGCTTTCTACGGAAATTTCGCCGTTCATCAATTTGACAAGATTATTCGTAATGCTCATGCCTAAACCCGTACCCTCCACCGTGCGGTTTGTTTCCATATTAAAGCGGGTATATTCGTCAAACAGTTTATCCATCTGTTCACGGGTCATTCCCTGTCCGGTGTCAGACACGCGGAACACAAGCGTCAGTTGGTTTGAGCCTTCCTGCCGCGGGTATTCAGCGTTGATCGACATGGTAATATTTCCTTTATCCGTGTATTTATAAGCGTTTGAAAGCAGGTTATTTAAAATTTGCTTTATTCTCAGTTCGTCGCCTTCCAGTTTAACGGGAATATTCTCGTCCACACCAAGGCTGAATTCAATCGGTTTATAATCGTATTTGTATATATTCATATTCACGGCGTCGCTGATAAGGCTCGCGGTTTCGTAAGGAAGATGCGCCAATTCCAACTTACCGGCTTCAATTTTAGACATATCAAGTATGTCGTTAATAATGCCAAGCAGTAAATAACCTGAAGTGCTGATCTTGCCAAGAGCTTCCTTAATATCGGAGGGAAGCGTTCCGTTTTGCATTTGCATCTCCGTAATGCCAAGAATCGCGTTCATTGGGGTGCGCACTTCGTGGCTCATGCGGGATAAAAACTGGCTTTTGTAACGGTTGCTCTGTTCGGCAAATTCTTTTGCGGCAATCAATTCAGTCATATCAATGGCGTGCTGGATATGGACGGTTCTGCCGTCATACCATTCTATGTACCTGTCCATGCAGCGGTAAATGCGTTTCGTTATGGTGTAGTGCACTTCCCATATGATAGTACTGTCCGGGTCCTTGTCAAGTTTATAGCAGGGGCAAAAATCGCATTTTTTATCGGCATTCTGAATAATTTTATAACACATTTGCCCAATACAATCCGATCCCAGATTTAATTCCTGTTTCATGTAATCGTTTACAAACAGAATCTCCCCTGTATCGGGAACGGTAACATAGACTACCGCGTCAATGCCGTTCAGAATATTTTCCATAACACTAAGCGATTGCTTGGACGCGTTCATTTGCGCGATTATATTTCTTAGCTCGCGTAAATCGTATGTATATCCCGTAACAATAAATTTATCGTCATACTTAACGCGTACAAGGATAATATCACACGGTACAATCTCGCCGTTTAGTTTTTCGTGTATCCATTCAAAACGGCAGTAACCTTCTTCAAAAGCTTTTTTTACGTTTTCAAGCGCCTTTTCTTTCGACGGCCTGCCGTCCGGCTGATACTCGGGAGAAAGCTCAAAAAACCTTTCGCAATATTCATCTTTACTTGTAAGTTCAAATAATTTTACCAATTCCATATTGCAGTCTATAAGATAACAATTACTGTCCCAGAAATTTGTTCCAATAGGGGCGGAGTCGAACATGGCATGCATTCGTTTATCCGTTTCGCGCAGTTTGTTTGTCTGCAGGTTGCGGTTAACGGCGTTGCTCATCATCAAAGCTACGGATGTTAATATGCGTATTTCATCATTTGAAAATATCCGCTCCCTCCGGCAGTCGTCAATACTGAAAAATCCCCAAAAATTATTATCTATAAACATCGGGATGGCGACGAGGGCCTGTATCTTGTAAGCGGCAAAAAATTCCTTCTCGTTTTCCGGCAGCGCCGACAGAGGCGCGTTTACATGATCGCCGCGCAAAAATAATTTTTTCCATCCCGGTTTTTCCTTTTCGGGAATATGAAAACCTACGGGAATCTGTTTGCATATCCTGCCATAATCGCTAAGCCATTCGTATTTGACGGCAAAACACCATTCGTCGTCAATAAGCTCATAACTCCAGATATGAACGCGGTCTACGTCCAGACAGTATCCTAAGAGTTCAAAACTCTTTATCAGGGACAAGTTAAATGATCTTTCATCATTGATGGACAACAGGATATTGGCGGCCGCGTTCACCGTGTTTAATAAATGTTCCCGGCTCTCAATTCCGCTCATCATTTGTTTTAATTCGCGCAAATCGCGCAGATAGAAGGCTAAAGCGTATTCGTTGTTAATCTTAACGCGCACTCCCGTAATATCACACGGTATCGGCTCCCCGTCAAGCTTTTGGTGCATCCATGTAAAATAGTAGTAACCTTCAGAAAGCGTTTTTTCGATGCTTTCACGCATTTTCTGGACTGACAGGCTTCCATCCGGCTGATACTCGGGTGAAAGCAGATAAAATTTTTCAAAATACTCCTGTTTGTTGTTTGACATCTCAAACAGACTGAGCGCGCTCTCATTACAGTCTATAAACTTTGAGTCTTTTTTTAGAATGTTTACGCCTAAAGGCATGGCGTTAAATAGAACCCTTAAACGTTCTTCAACATTATTTCTCTCGGCGGAAATATTCAACAATATAATAGAGAGCAATACCGACAGTACCGTACCCAGAGTAATAAGAATTAACGCAAGTTCCCTTGTGCCCCGGTAATACAGGTCTTCGGGCGTTATAACTCCCATGTACCAGCCGTTATCAAGCTTTTCAACAAAGAGAACGCTTTTAACGCCCCTGTAATTGGTTGTTTTAAATTCAGAAACAAAACCATGCTGCTCCAACTCAACGACAGAGGACGCAATACCGATATTAACGTCATGTAACGCCTTGCCAATCATTGAAGGCTCATGATGGGCCAATATCACCATGTCTTCGCTTAAAAGAAATCCAAGACTTTTTTCGGAAAAAGGCGTATTAATGGCAAGTTCTCCAATCTTGTCAAAATTCATTTCAAGACAAACGATGCCCAACGCGATGCCGTCTTCGTTAAAAAAACGCCGGGAAAATGTTATGCGGCCTTTCGGGGACGCGCCGTCAAAATATGGCCCGGTGATTCCTATATCGCCGTTTGCCTTTACAGCCGCCTTATACCAGGGAAAGTCCTGCAAATCGTTTATTTCCGCCGGAAAATATTTTGCGTCTCCGGCGGTGAAACCCACGCCGTTAAGATCAAAAATTCCGTAAAAACCAATTACGCCTGAAAGACGATTTTTTTTGTTACTTTGCACATAACTGTTGATATACCGTATATATTCCCGTATTGAACGCGCGTCGCCGCCCCACAGAATCAAACCGCGTATTGTTTGGGTAATACCCTCCAAAATCGTTTCCGGTTCCAACATAGCGGCTTTAATATTGGCTTCAGTATAGGAAATGGATTCTTTTACCCTTTTCCGTAAATTTTCATCTTCAATTCTGCTTACAAAAAAATAGGTCGTCCCCACCATTAACGCAAAAGCAAAAAAAATTGCGGCTACCTGCCCGGAAAAACGCAGCTTCCACAATTTCATTAGAAAAGAATTCATTACAAAGCTCCCCTCACAGCTTTAATTTGATCTTTTACTTTAACAAATACTTCTACGATTTTCGGGTCAAAAGCTTTGCCGGATTCCGACTCGATAATGCCCGCCGCTTCTTCATCGGTAGCCGGTTCCTTATAAGCCCGTTTGGAAACAATCGCGTCATATACGTCAACAATCGCCAGAATACGCCCCTGCAGTGGAATAGTCTCTTCCTTAAGCCCATGCGGATAACCTTTACCGTCCCATCGTTCATGGTGAAATTCCGCAAATAATTTGGCGTTTTGCAAATATTCCTCTTCGCCGATATGCCCAATCATTCTGTCGATTATCCGCGCGCCTTCCGTGGTGTGGAGTTTCATTTGCTCAAATTCTTCAGCGGTCAATCTGCCGGGCTTATTTAAAATCGCGTCTACAACATGGATTTTTCCCAAATCATGCAACCGGGCGGCTGAAACCACTTTTTCCATATCCCATTTATACATTTCATTGGAATATACCCCGTCTTTTATCATTCCTTCTATCAATATCTTAACATACGCCGCCGTTCTGTCGTTATGCCCTCCCGTATCTTTGTCGCGTTCTTCAACCACATCCGCCAAGACCGTAACAATTCCGTTTTGCAGACGGCTGATTCGCGCCGTGCGTTCGCGTATAAGCTCGTCAATATCCAAATGTGTTTTAATACGGTTCAGCAATACGTGCGAGGAAAACGGTTTTGTGACAAAATCTACCACGCCCAATTCAAAGCCGTTGGCTTCAATCTCATCGTCCGTAAAGCTGGTAAGAAATATAACGGGAATATCCGCGTATAAAGGATTGGCTTTTAAAATTTGCAGCGCTTCAGAGCCGTCCATCTCTGGCATTTCTATATCAAGCAGGATCAAATCCGGCGTAATTTTTTTTAAAAGCGCGAACATCTTTACCGCCGAAGGCATTGTAAATATGCGATAATGATTTTCCAGCGCCTGTCTTACTATTGATAAATTGGTATCGCTGTCGTCTACAGCAAAGATAGTTTTCATTATTTTACCGCATCAGCTTGATAATTTTAATTGCAGGCCAAAATGTCCAGACTTCTTAGTGTCATTCATAAACTGCCCCTTAATATGTTGTTCCTAATAGTATAACGCTTTTATAAGTTTTTTTTCAATATATCCAGCTATTAATTGTAGAAAATTTGTTCAAATTTGTTGTTTTTTAGGTTTAAATACTAAAATTTTAATTCTTATTACGCTCCAGCCAAACCTCCATATCAGATAAAAGTTTCTCAATATAATTTATACTAGCCTGATTTTATAAAAATAACAGTTCACAATAGGGCTTTTTCTGTATATAATTAATGAAATGAATGGTTTATTGCTCTTGTTGATCTCCGTAGTTACGCTTTTTTTTGCTTATCTGCTCTACGGCAGGTTTCTTGCCAAAAAATGGGGGATAGACCCTTCCAGAAAAACCCCGGCTTGTGAAATGGAAGACGGTCAGGAATATGTTCCCACCTCAGGGGCGGTGCTATTTGGGCATGAATTCGCGTCTATCGCCGGAGCGGGACCAATCAACGGGCCGATTATAGCCGCCATGTTCGGATGGGTTCCGGCGCTGTTATGGCTTCTCTTTGGAAGCGTTTTCTTTGGCGCGGTACACGATTTTGCGGCGCTCTATACATCGGTAAAAAACAAGGGAAAATCAATAGGATATGTAATTGAGCTATATGTGGGAAAAACAGGTAAGCGTCTCTTTTTAGTTTTTGTGTGGCTTTTTTCGATACTTATCGCGGCGGCTTTTGCTGACATAGTAGCCGGCACATTTGACGGATTTAACGAAGTTGGAACGCATAATATCATAAATGCCTCGGTAGCCTCCAGTTCCAGCCTTTTTATACTTGCCGCAATAATTCTTGGTTTATTTATCCGCAGGCGCAAGGCTTCCGATTTGGCAAGCGGCATTATCGCTATTGATCTTCTTATTATATGCATTGCCCTTGGAATTTTCTTTCCTGTTTTTATGGAAAAATCAATCTGGTTCTACCTTATCTTTGCCTATATCTTCATAGCTTCGATTGTTCCCGTGTGGTCTTTGGGACAGCCCCGTAATTATCTTAATTCCTTTTTATTGATTGCCATGTTACTGGCGGCATTTATCGGAGTTGTTTTTACCGCGCCGCTGATTTCAATCCCGGCGTTCACCGGCTTTAATATAAAAGGCAATTTTTTATTTCCCGGCCTTTTTATTACTATCGCCTGCGGCGCGATTTCCGGCTTTCATTCCCTTGTCGCCACAGGAGCCGCGTCCAAACAGATAAGCAATGAAAAGCACATGCTTCCCATTTCCTACGGCGCGATGTTAGTTGAAACTCTCGTGGCGGTTCTTGCGCTTATCGCGGTCGGCTCCCTGTCATGGAACGGGGAACTCCCGAACGGGACTCCGCCGGTCATTTTCGCAACCGCGGTTTCAGGCTTTCTTTCACAGCTTGGACTGCCCCATCATGTGTCATTTACCATAGTGTCGCTGGCGGTTTCATCGTTTGTTCTGACCACGCTTGATACGGTCGCGCGGCTGGGGCGGCTCTCTTTTCAGGAGCTTTTTACAACTGACGATCAAAAACAGAAAAATAATCTATGGGCAAAAATATTAAGAAACAGGGCCGCTTCTTCGCTCTTCACCCTTCTGCCGGCTTATCTTTTGGCGATAATGGGTTATGAAAGCATCTGGGCGTTGTTTGGCGCCGCAAACCAGCTTCTTGCCGCTTTAACCTTAATCGCCTGTACCCTGTTTTTTAAAAAAACGGGACGGCGTATTTTTATGCTTATAGTTCCAACGGTGATCATGTTAGCCGTCACCTATACTTCCCTTTCCTTAAGCATAAGAAATAAAATTTTACTTTTGTTAAACGGCAAATTCAATCCGGCGGTTGACGGTATTCAAATGTTCATCGCCATTCTTCTGCTGGTATTGGGAATTCTTGTCGCGGTTTCCTGCGCCGTAAAGCTGCTTGTTAAAAGTGAGGATAAGGAAATATCCGGTAACCATGAAAAACATTAAAAACATAATCATATCCGGTCTGACCAGCGGCAAGTATTCAAGTTTTCAGGACGAAACCAACATAGACAATATGCTTCGTCTTATAGTCCTTAACATCATCTATTCAATCGCGTCCGTATTAATTATCACGCTTGGCGTTATAAGCATGCAAAGGGGAAATATAGACGACGGCCTGCTTACGGTTATTCTTGGCTTCATGATTTTTTTAAATCTTTTATTACTGCGCACCGAAATGTCATTTAACACAAGCGGCTTGATAATTACGGCGATTTTTGGCGCTTTTTGCGGAGTATCGATCTTTGCAAAATACGAAATGAACGGCCTGTCCAGCCTGTGGATTTATTCTTTTCCGTTAATGTCAATCTTTACGCTGGGACTTCCCGTCGGACTTATCCCGGCGCTGCTTATTCTGATAGCCGCCGGATTCGGAACTTTCGGAGGTTTATCGAAATACCAATATACTTTTCAGGAATCGACTCTTTTGTGCGGCGTTTACTTCTTTGTAATGCTTCTTACCGCCGTTTATGAATTTGTCCGTTCGTTTAAAGACCGCTATCTGGCGCGTCAGGACAGTTACATGAATTTAGTCTTTGATAACAGTCCTGATATTATAATGCTTCTGGATAAAAACATCGGCCTTATTCACTGCGCAAAAGCTTTTCTGAAAAGCGCAAAAATTAAAAATTTTGAAGATATACGCAAAGCAAGCTATGATGAAGTCTTTGGTCTTTTTACGGATTATGAAATGCTTAATCAAATTACAACTTTTTTTAATAATTCAATACATAACAGAAAACCCGTAACGTTCGAGCGGGTTCTGGATTTCGGCGGCGATGGAAACAACCGTCATTATGAAATTCATTTTACCCCGATGTACAACAGCAAGGACGAATTTCAGGGCGCATTTATACTTTTCCATGACATGACCGATATTCTGGAAACCAGGGACCGCGCCGAGCAAGCCAGCAGGGCAAAGTCAATTTTCCTTGCCAATATGAGCCATGAAATTCGCACGCCGTTAAACGCCATTATCGGCATGACCGCAATCGCCAAGAATTCAAACGAATTGGAGCGTAAAAATTACTGTCTGGAAAAAGTAGAGAGCGCCTCCAATCATCTGCTCGGGGTTATCAACGACATACTTGATATGTCAAAAATAGAAGAAGATAAATTTGAACTTTCATATACCGAGTTTGAACTTCCCGCCATGATACGGAAGGTGGTTAATATTTTTGAATTCCGCCTGGAAGAGAAAAAGCAAAAATTTACCGTTAATCTTGATCCTAACCTTCCTAAAAAAATAAAAACGGACGATCTGCGGCTTACGCAGGTTATCACAAACCTTTTGGGTAACGCCGTTAAATTCACTCCTGAAGGCGGGGATATTACCCTTTCCGTCCGGCACTTGAATCAGGAGCGGGATTTCTGCACTCTGGAAATTATTATCAATGATACGGGAATAGGAATATCAAAAGAACAGCAGGGCAAACTATTTGATTCTTTTGTGCAGGTAGATTCCGGCATAGCGCGGAAATTCGGCGGCACCGGCCTGGGACTGGCGATTTCAAAGAAAATTGTAGAATTGATGCAGGGTGAGATAAAGATGGAATCGGAAATTGGCAAGGGAGCGTCTTTTATAATTACTATCCGCGTTGAAATTGTAAATGATGAAACGCAAAAGACGGAAACCGCCGAAGCTCCCACAGAAGAACCTTCTGACGCGCATGAAGACGAACCTGACGGAGCGCAAGACGATGAACAGGAGCCTGATTATAACGGTAAAAAGATACTGCTTGTCGAGGACGTTGAAATAAACCGTGAAATAGTCATTACAGTGCTGGAACCGCTTGGGCTGGAAATAACGGAAGCCGAAGACGGACATAAAGCGTATGATTTGTTCCGCGCCCATCCCGATTCCTTTGACCTGATTTTTATGGATATTCACATGCCCGGCATTGACGGCTATGAAACAACAAGGCTTATCCGCGCTTATGAGACTGAACTTAATGAAAAAGATTCAGAAAAAGTTGGCCAGAGTTTCACCGAAGGTGAAACTCTAAGCAATGATAGGAATTTGCGCAAGCAAATTCCTATCATTGCCATGACCGCTAATGTTTTCCGCGAGGATGTGGAACGCTGTCTTGCCGCCGGTATGAATGACCATGTCGGTAAACCGCTGGACTTTAGCGCGGTAGCCGCGGTATTAAAAAAATATTTATTAAGCTAGATCAACTTTTTTTCTACAGCAATTCGTATCAGGTCGGCAAGATTTTCAGCGCCAAGTTTAAAATGAATCTTGTTAATAATCATTTTTATGGTATTGATAGAAAGCTCCCGCGCTACGGCTATTTCGGCGCGTGACAGGCCGTGGGAGATGTCATTTAGTATCTCAGCTTCCCTCGGAGACAAAACAATGCCGCCCGTTCCGCCACCCGACTGCGTATATTTTGCAATGATATGGGAGCGGCGTTTGGCGTAAGTCGCCGATTTATGATTGATATCCTCCAGCCATGAGGCGGGGATAACTTTTTTTGATTCTTTGATCATTGCGGCGGCCAGAGTGCGCATATCTTTTCCCATTTCGACAAAGGGCATTAAAATACCGTTAGGCTCGGCGTTTTTGTACGCTTCCTCAAACACGGCAAAAGCTTCTTCTTTGTTTTTTAATTTATAGTGAATACAGGCTTCCATTGCCAGCATTTCCACACGTCCGAATAAGAACGATTCCCGCCGCTTCATCTCCCCGATGTACGACAGCAGAGGAGAAAAATTTCTTGCCGCGTAACAAATACGCGCTATTATCTGATTCCCAAAATTATCAATGGAAGCCGCGTGGCTGTAAGTTAAAAAATCTTCTTTCAGCCAATCAACCGCTTTTTCCGGCTGGCCGAGGAAACAGTAATACCATGAAAGGGAAATATCATAATCAATAAAACGATTTACATATTCAGCTTCTTCCAGTTGGGCTTTTGTATCTTTAAGAGTCTGCTCCATAAGCGAAAAATTTCCCTGGGAAGCGGCGATACGCAGGGTGTATAACAACGCCCTGTGCATAAGTCCGAACTGTTTTTCCGCTTTCGCCTGCTTTACCGCGAGGGTAATATGATGCTCCGCGGAAGAAGCGTCGCCCCGGTAGAATTCCAGCTCTCCCCGCGCCAGTTCAAGTTCTCCCGCCATAAATCCTTTCATATAACTCTTTTGTATATGCTCATGATTACGGGTTATGGCGTCAATAAATTCCTGCGGCCCTCCCTTCCTTGGAGAACCTGCAAAGTTGATCCACGCTCCCGGATAATAAATGTCGAGTTTGCCGGAATCCTCTTCATGCACGTATTTACATGCTTTTTCAATGTATGTATCAAAATCAAAGACGTCATCCGTTACGCTCATTAAACAGCGTATGTACGTCCAGCAAATATAGAGTCTTGTCAGCGTACGGTTTTTAATGGAGTCCTCATCAAGAGGGGAACCTTCGCCCTGCGGGCTCGGTTGAGGTCCCGGAAGTTTAAGGAATTTTGCTTCGTAGTATTTTACAAGCTCAAGTGATTTTTGCAGTAACCCCTGACAAATATATGTGCGCAGATGCATGTCCGCAAGAAACTCCACCTTGTCAAAAGCGTCCGCCGGAGCGCCGTCCAAAATCTGCGCCGCGTATTTCGCAATATCCTGCGGTATTTGCGTGGTTAGAGAAGATAAAATTAAAAGTATTGATTTATAGTCCCCTGTTTTTTCATAGTACGACATTGCGTCAATCTTAAAACCGTTACGCGCGCACCAATTACCTGAAATAGCGTAGGTTTCTTTTTTTTGTTCTTCTGGAATTAGATTTTGCTTTGTACTTAAGAATTCCAAAAACAAAGGGTGAATTAAATACGCGTTGATAAAATTATCCCTGCGCACATAAGCGCTTTGCTTTTCCATTTCAGCGACGAGTTCTTCATCATTTCCGGCAAGTTGGGTAATTAAGTCAACGGACAGATGTCCGATAAGGGAAAGGCGCAGCAGGAAATTCTGAAGGCGCGCGGAAATGTCATTCCAGAGTTCAGTCTCGATTATGCCGAACATATTTGTCCGCAGCGCGTTACGCACATAGCCGCTGTATCCGGGCGCTTTTTGAAAGTTGTGCGCGATAAAATTAATCGCAAACGCCCAGCCGCCCGTATCCTGCATTATTTCGCGCAGGTTTTCATACGACACGGAAATATTGCGGCTGCGGAAATATTGGGCAAGTTCGCTTTCAGTAAAGCGCAGATCATCTTCGTTTATATTGAATATTTTTTTCTCGTATGCGCTGTTAGCTGTTTTAATATCGGGAATGGTACGGGAAACAAGAAACACCGACGTCCCCGGCGGCATTTTAAAAAGAATACACTCCTCTATAAATCTGGTCACGGAAGGCTCTTCAATACAATGAAAATCATCCATGACGATGATTCGCCTTTTTTTCTCTACAAGCTCGTTTAATAAGGTCAGGTAATGATTAAGTTTGTCTTTCGTGTCAGGAAAACCCAGCTTGGTCAGCGCTTTGGTAAGAGGCGCGTTAATTTTTGTCAGAGTATGTATATAACTTTCCCAAAAACGCGCGCTTGTGTTATCGCGCTGCGAAAGCTGCATCCAGAATGTAGTCGCCTGGTACTCCTGTGCGAAATCATGAACCGCGCACGTTTTGCCATAGCCCGCGCCCGCGCATACCACAACCACAGGGTATTTCACGGCTTCCGCAAACAGATGATTCAACCGGGGACGCTCAAAATTCAGGGAATTTCGATTGTCAATGCGCGGTTTTGGCGTGGTTTTCATACAAAAATCTCCTTAATATTATGTATATAATTTTTGTATATAATTTATTTTTTTATCATAATCATTCGTTTGTGTCAACTATCTTTCATAACGAAGCGTATTCCGCAGGTCTGTCGTATTTGTTAAGAAGCGCCGACAAAAAGGAAATTAAAATGAGCGATATGGGCAGTTTTGACCGCGCTAAAGCGTACGTCCAATAATGCCAGCCAACCCGGAACAGATGCGGGTTTACGCATACGCTCACGGAATAAAATCAATAATATAGAAAATGTTTAAAAAAATAACATGTGATAAATGGTTTCAAAAAGACATAAAGAGTAGTATAATAACAATAGGGAAATTCTATGACGGAAATTGAAAAAGAAACTGGAATGACGGACGCTGAAAAGGAGTTGGATCAGGATGTAATGGAATACCTGCGTAAACAGGCGGCAGCATTTCATAAAAACCAGATACAAATAATCAATGAGCTTGTCCGTGAAAAACTTGCCATAAGCGCATAGGATTAGAGAGACAATATGAGAGATAACCCATGCCTATATTAAAAGTTTCACATTTACACAAACGCTTTAACTTGGAAGCGGGATTCTTTGCCCGTTACGGTCGCTTTGTAAACGCCGTAAATGACATCTCGTTCTATATCGATAAAAACGAATCTTACGGTCTTGTCGGCGAATCCGGCTGCGGAAAAACCACTACGGCGAGAATGTTGGTGCGGATGTACGAAGCCGATTCAGGGGAGATTCTGCACTACGAAGGGGACGATCCTGTGGCGATAGCCGGTTTAAAAAAAGAGAATTTAAGGCAATACCGCGAAAAGGTACGCTATGTTTTTCAGGACCCGGCAAGATCGCTTAACCCGAGGATGAGCGTTTATGAAGTGTTGGTTTCAGGCTGCCGTAAACCGTTAAAAAAGCGGGGCGTCAGCGAGAAGGAGCTTCGCGAAAAAGCCGCCGCCATTCTGGAAGAGGTGGGTCTTCAGGCGGCAGACCTTGAAAAACGACCTTCGGAGTTTTCTGGCGGCCAGCGCCAAAGAATTTCCATCGCCCGAGCCCTTTTAATGGAGCCTGAAGTTTTAATCTGCGATGAAGTAGTTTCCGCCCTGGACGTGTCAATCCAGGGGCAGATACTCAACTTGTTACTCGACATCAGAAAAAAGAGAAACATGTCCTTTTTATTCATAGCCCACGATTTAAAAGTGGCGTGTTACTTCTGCGACCGCATCGGCGTAATGTACAAAGGCGAATTAATGGAAGAAGCCCCCGCAGCGAACCTGTACCGTGACGCGCTTAATCCCTACACAAAACTTTTGTTCTCCTCCGCCGCCGGAATTCCCGCCGTCACCGAGGCAGAGAACGCAAACAAATCCCCTATTTCCGGCGCGTCACAAATTACCGGCTCCTCCTGCTCCTTCGCGCCCAGGTGTCCTCAGGCAAGCGAGCGTTGTCTCCGCGAGCACCCCGAACTAACGCAAGCAAGCGCAGGACATTCTATCCGTTGTTTTAACTATACTGCCGTATTACAATAAAAAGATTAACCACGAACACCACGAACCAACACGAACAACGACAAGATGTTGGAGTAGAAGTTCGTGGTGTTCGTGTGGTTCGTGGTAAAAAATATTAATTGACATATAAGAATAAAAATTTTACTATGCTTTCAGGAGATATTAATATGAAAAAAATAACTATATTTAAGTATATTACAATTTTTTTGTTTTGTAGCGTAACTGCGGGTTTGTCCGCGCAAAGCAATTATTATTACGAAGGTTCGGGGGGCGCGGGAATACGGATTGCGGTATTACAGCCGTCAGGTAATAATATTCAGGCGCAGGAACAGTGGCTTTTGCGGCTGGTGCAAAGTACCCTTACGGCGGACTTTAACAAATACACGGCCATGACTGTGATTGACCGTCAAAATCTGGATACGATTCTTGGCGAGCAGAAAGCGTCGCTTTCAGGAAATTATTCGGAAGCCGATTATATCAGTATTGGAAAATTGACAAATGCCAAATACATTCTTGCGGGAACCTTAAGCAAAACAAGCGGCGGCTTTATTCTTGAATTGTCCGTTTCCGATACCGAGACGGGAGTGCGCAAGGCTTCGTTTGCCCCCAAAAATTGTTCCCTTGACGAATTGCAGAGCACCGCCATTATTAAACAGGCCGAAGAAGAGTTACTCGGGCAAATGGGCATAACATTGTCCGCCGCGGGAAAACAGTCCCTGCGGGACAGTATTTCTTCAGCGCCGCAGGCGGCGTCCGGCGCCGATACGTCCGCGGCGGTTACTACGGAAAAGGGCGAGCGCCTTTCCTTTATTGACTATCTTTCAAGAACCGCCGATTCACTGTATGCGTTAGGTGATATTAAGGACGCGCTTTGGTACTACAGGTGTCTGTCTTATTATTACCCAGGTTATTACAAGGGCTGGCTGGGCATTCTCCGCTGTTTTTCCGGCAATTATACAAATTTTGATTTTATTGACAGTGAAGTATATATGGAAAGGGCTTCCATTACCGCCGCAATTAACGCTGAAAAACAGGAAGTGCAAAAAGTACGCGGCGCCTTTGACGCGCAATGGCAATCCATAGCGGCCAAGCGGGAACAGCGGGCTATTGAGGACGCAAAAAAGCGGCAGGATAATTTTCAGCGCATGACTTTCAAACAGCAGAATGGCACTTTAAATGAGTATACCGGTTCAAGCGAAGAAGTGATTATTCCGCCAGAAATTACCGTCATCGGGCAGGCCGCTTTCCGCCAAAACGGCAGAGTAAAACGGGTTGTGCTTCACAATAAAGTTACCGCCATAGAGAAGGAAGCTTTCGCGAATTGCACCGGTCTTGTTGAAATCATCATTCCCGCAAGCGTTACGAGCATAGGTTTAAACGCGTTTTACAATTGTTCCTCCCTTACGGACATAATTATTCCGGCGGGCATTAAAGTTATTCCCGATAACGCTTTTTCCGGGTGCAAGAATTTAAGGAACATAACATTAGGCAACAATGTACAGCGCATTGACAAGGCTTTTATGAACTGTGAAAACCTTACCGCGATAATTATTCCCCGCAGCGTGACAGCCATCGGCGATTTCGCGTTTTCCCAATGCAAAAACCTTAAAACCGTCACCCTGCTCAATGACAAAGTGACAATCGGAAAACGCGCTTTTCTAAATTGTCCGCTAACCAACAAGGAAGAAATGATTGCCCGTTTCGGCGCGGCGATTTTCAATTAGTTACTGGCATTAAGCGGATATTATAGATTTCACTTTCTCATATTATAATTTCTATATTTGCCCTCAAATTATATTCCTGTATATTATCTCATTAATCATTGAATAATCGTCTGTTGCTTTTATTTCTTCTGTTTTTTCATCTCCGTTTTTGAATATTCTTAATAAATATTCATTTTCAAAAAATGATATTTCAATAAAATCTTTATTATTCTTTATTCCGCAACATATAATGCCGCCGTTTTTTAACTTGTCGTAATTAATATATTTATCAATATCATCAAGGGAAATTTTTTCTCCTATAATTACTTCATTAATTTTATAATTGTTTTCCTGTACATAGTATTTATAACATGGTTTTTTTTTTATTTTCCATTTCATAACATACTTTTTCCTACTTTTAAAAACAACCGCGCTCACACGCGCTGCGTAAACACCGCCTCTCCTTTGGCGATATTGGCTGATTTTAGAATTAATTTAACCCTGTCGTTAGGCGTTACATCCCTCTGAAGTGAAACCTGCGCTTCAAGCGCTAACCGTGGAATAATTACCGCCCAGCGGCTGCCTTTGTTTTCTGTGGCGACCGCGTCCCAGACGGAATCTTTTTTATCCGATAAATAAACCATTTTCCAGTGGTTCTCGGACGCCCTCTCCGCGTGAACAGCCGCAGCCGTTCCCGCTTCGCTGAAACCAAGCCGCGCCGAAACGTCATCGGGGGAAAGAGTTTTATTTCCACGCAGGAAGGATCTTATCTGAATGTGGGCGAGTAAATCGGTATAGCGGCGCAGAGGGCTTGTCACCTGCGTGTAAGTATCCAACCCCAGCCCCTGATGCCGTCCCGGTTTTACGGAAAGTGTGCGCGGCCTCATACATTTGCGTAACTGCATGGAACCCGCAAAACCGTCCGTAATTTTTCCCTGTATTTCCACTTCCTGACTGATATACGGAAAGGGAAGCCCCTTTGCAGCCGCCCAGTTTCCCGCGCCCTCCCCCGCGGCAATCATGCACTCCTTAACCAAAAACGAACTGCGGTAGTCGATTATCGGCGTTACTTCTATTTTCTCATTTTCTACCGTTATGTGAACATCAGGAAGATCAATATTAACGGCCCCATATGCGGCGCGGCGGTTATAAATTTTCCGCGACAGGGAAAAAAGTGCGCGTAACGCAGACGCGTCAGTGTGATCCTCCCCCTTATCCGTATCCATTACCCTATCCGCTTCTTCATAAGTCATGCGCCGCACTTTTACGACAGAGGGAAATATTTCAGTATCCAAAACAGCGCCGTCTTTATCAATCGTCATCTTAAATGTTAACGCAAAAGACTTTTCAGAAAGACCGAGCGCAAACATGGGAATAGCCTCTTGCGCCAACATGCGGACGGCCCCTTCGGGAAGATAAAGAGTGGCGCCCCTGTCACGGGCTTCTTTCTCCGCCAGACTGTCAAAAGAAATTGACGCGGCTGGGTCTGCAACATGGACATATAAAAAGTTTTTGCCGTCTTCGGTTTCGGCGGAGACGGCGTCATCGGGGTCGTTGCTCCACGGGCTGTCAATGGCGAATGCGGGAAGACGGCATAAGTCGCGGCGCGGCTCTTCGGGGGGAGGGGCGGGGCAGACGGATGCGCTGGAGAGCGAGACGCCGAAGCGGCTGGGGTGGGGGTTAACCATTCCCGTCCAGAAACCGGTTTTAAGAAGCAAAAAATGGGCGTCTTCCGGCGTTTCACTTAAAGTTAAATCCCTCATTGTTCTGCTTTTTATTGATTTTCCAAAAGCAAGGGCTTCAATATCCTGAAGATAACGCGCGTCTTCCGGTAATAGTTTATTATTGGCGGGATTTTTTAAGCACGCCTTCAGCCTGTCCAGAAACTGCATACGCTCGCCTGACTCAAGGCGCACGGCCGCCCTCTTTGATTCTTCGGCGGCAACATAGTCCCTGCTTCGCGGCAGAACCGAGTCAATGCTGCCGCAAAAATACAAACCGTCCTTTAACGCGCAGTACGCGGCATAGGCGGAGGACGGCGTATATTCGTTGCAAATAAAACCGGCCAAATCTTTTAATGATAATGACGCGCTTTCTCCTGATAACAATTCCCACGCTTCGCGAACAGCGGAAACGGCGGGACTGTTACGCTCAATTTCATTAAAATTATTTACAGGGCCTGAATGGATCACTTCAATATCTTTATCGCGAACCTTTACCTGTTCGCCGTTTTGAAGAGAAATGGAAAATTTTCCGTCTGTCTGGTCTTTAACAATCGCGGGTTTGTTTTTATATATGACCAGAGCGCCGCAAGTGATCATTCAATTATTATATATTAAATTGCCTCAACGTATAGGCACTCTCTTAATTCTTTCGCGTGGTTCTTTATTTTCCTGAGCGCCTTCTGCTCAATCTGACGGACAGTTTCGGGAGAAATATCAAGTTTATCCCCTATTTCCCTTAATGTGCAACGCTCGCAACCGTTCAATTGATATCGGTGGCTGATAATGTGTTTTTCCTTATCTTTTAATTTACTTAAAATATGCAACGCGCTGTCGCGGGAGGCTTTCTTCATAAAGTCCCGTTCGGGGTTGTAAGTATAATCTTCATGAATATCAACCGCGCTGACAGAATCATCTTCGCTTATCATCTGATCAAAAGACATTGAATCGGCGGATAAACCTGCAAAAGAATCAACAACATGAACTGAAATGCCAAGCTCTTTCGCGATGTCGGAATTATTGGGCTGATGCATCAAACTTTGGCAGAGGACGCTGTATGTGGTTTGAATCCTTCTTAATGTTTCTTCCTTACGCTGCGGCAAACGGACAAAATACCGCCTGCTGGAAATATAACGGCTTATAAACTGTTTTATCCACCAGCTTGAATATGTGGAAAAACGCACGTTCTTGCGGAAATCGTATTTCTTCGCCGCGTTTAAAAGACCGATATTCCCCTCTTGAATCATATCCATTTTTGAAATTCCGGGAATATTATACATTCCCGCTATTTTTACCACTAAACGCAGGTTTGAGTTGACAAGAGCATGAAGAGCCTCGGTATTTCCTTCCTGTATCTGTTTTGATAATTCCAATTCTTCTTCAAAAGTTAAAAGGGGAAATACCTTTATCTGCTTATAATATGTCTCAAGTAAATTATCATTTGATTTTTGTGTTTTTTTAACCATGTTTTCCTCCTGTCACTTAATGACGAAATACACAGATATTATATAGCAAGATTCATGCCAAGTAAGTGAATATTTGATTATTTAGCTGTAATTCTTTACCGGATAAGGAATTACGAGAAAGAAACAGTTCTTAATAAGCCTAATTATTGTAAAAGTGTATCGTTTTTCATACAATCATCATTATTTATGTATAGAAAATGTTATCCCGATATGCTAGAGTGAGCTATGAAGTACGGCATTACAATGGTTGAAAAGAACGGAGACGCCTATTATTCCGTCGAATGGTCCCCTCTTTCCAAAGCTGATCGTTATGAAATTATCTCCAAAGTCCCCGCCCTTGCCGGAGTTTATGAAATATATTGGATGGACGAAAACAACCATCTAAGGCTATTTGAAGTGGGAAAAACGGACTACGGCGGACTTAGAAGCGAACTCAGACGGCTTACGGATCCCGAATTATGCAAAGATAATGAAAAAACGCGAAAAATACTTGAGGAGAAAGAAATCTGGTACCGTTACACCCTGACCGATTCTTCAAATGAAATGGCCGACATAGTCTGGTTTTTTATGCAAAATTATTTTCCTGAAGCAACTTCTTTCAAACATTCAGACCGTTTCAACAATATTTTTTTAAAAGAATCCGCCCCCGACAAGCTGATATGGGTCCCGTAAGAAATGATCGAATATATTACCCCCTCCAATCTTGACGATAGAATACTGAACCGCGCCGCGAGGACGCTGGAAGGCGGAGGGCTTGTCGCCCTTCCAACCGACACAAGCTGGAGTATTGTTTGTTCAATTAAATCGCCCGCCGCCATCAAAAAATTAAGAAAACTTTCAGGGGAAAGAGATGAGCGGCACTTTACCCTTCTTTGCTCGAGCATTTCCCAATTTGTGGATGTCGTCAACATGGACAATACCCGTTTCAGGCTGATTAACAAGCTTTCCCCAGGGCCTTATGTATTTATTTTAAAAACGCTGTCCGGAACGGAAAAATTTCTTGATATCCGCCGTCATGAGCTTGGCGTGCGCATCCCCGATTATCCCGTACCAATCCGCCTGATTGAAACGCTTAAATCCCCGCTCTATTCAATAACGGCAAAAAAACACATGACGGGCGGCGAAGATTTTTACGCCCATCATGTTGAAGAAGCCTCAACGGAACTGCCGCCGATCCCCGAAGAAGATCTTTTTGAAAGCGGGTGGGAACTTGACGATATTGACGGTTTGGATCTTATCCTTGACGGCGGCGAAGAACGGGAGCGGATTTTTTCTACAATTCTTGATTTATGCGCGGATGAAGTAAAGGTCATACGCCTGGGCGCGGGGCTTTGGCCTATTTAATGGTTATTTAAATGTGGGGGTAAGATGTATGCTTAAAAATTTTTCCGACACTCTAACTTTCTCTATTTATTGATTTTATCTTTTGGGAGCGGGGGCGGAAAGCCATCTCGGCTCCGGTGTGGCGAGGGTTGAATTGCCGCACGTTTTTATTTTGCATTATTGGAATGTTTTGATGGACGCATCGACGTGGCATTGTTGGACGCACGCCAAGTCGCCGTTATGCCTTTCCGCCCCCGCTCCCAACAATGTTTTAATCAGTAAATAAAAAACAAATGCTTGTGTTATTTTTATTGGGCATACATCTTAATCGCTCATTAAATTAAAAACACGCTAGATTTAGTGTCGCCAATTTCTTAACGATATTATAGAATTTGGGTGAGGCATTGTTGCGTGATTTATTACTAATAAATGGTAAGGTTCATATATATCTCAATTTTGAGATGTATACGAACCTTTAGTACATATACAAGACGTTATGCGACAGTTTTGCATTAGATTAAGGATGATTCCAATAAGGGCTGAACTATACAACAGGATACGCCTAATTAAGTTTAATAATTATATTTAAAGTAAATTTATTGGATTATGTCTGTGCGTCTTCTTCAAAATACGCTTAATATCATGGGAATATAAAATTTATCTATAAAGGCTGGGCGTATCCTACGAGATGCGTCTGTTAAAATGTGGGTATAAATTTATTGGATTATGGCTGTGCGTCTTCTTCTAAATACGCCTAATATCATGGGAATATAAATTTATATAAAGTTGGTATTGAAAAATTGTTAGAAAGTGGATATAAATAAATCAGTTA
>Ga0268262_10000973_pt1 | contig 36930 bp, 31 predicted proteins | sample TergutNc150P3_FD_190354 | JGI IMG/M metagenome (GOLD analysis project Ga0268262, IMG submission 190354) | Nasutitermes corniger P3 segment gut microbial community from laboratory colony in Florida, USA - Nc150 P3 (SPAdes) (version 2) | ecosystem: Host-associated > Arthropoda: Insects >...
GTAGCTCATATATCGAAGACGTCTGGCGAGGCACCAAGCGATGCGCTCGGACGCGCTGGCAAAAATCGGTTCGTCCATAAACAACTCCTAAAAAGAAAAGTGTCGCCATGTTCACTAAAATTCGCCCTTCAACACAACGCCACAACATCCGTTGCGTCAACAGATTTACACCAGTTCACCATTCAACCAGAGGTAACATTATGAAAAAGCGATTCACAAAATTCGCACTCACGGCAGGCATTTTGCTTGCTATGGCTTTCACCTTTTCCTGCTCATCGGACGATGGCGGTGGCAACCCCGCCCCCAGCGGTTTGAGGAAAGAGAAAATATCGGGAATTTCGCAGAAAGGTCCCTTTGCTCAAGGAGCAATTGTTAAAATCTATGAACTGAATGCAAGCACGGGGGAAAAGGGGAACCCGCTTCCCTTTGATGTAACGACTGATGGCAGTGGAAATTTCAAAATAGAGAATGTTACACTCGCCTCGCAATACATCGTCATTGAAGTAAGCGGAAAGTATTTCAACGAGGTGAGCAACAAGCAGACAACCGCTCCCATAACGCTGAGAGCGGTTGCGGATGTGTCTGGCAAAGACAATGTCAACATAAATGTTTTCACTCATTTGGAATACGACAAGGTTTTGAAATTGGCGAAAGGCACGGAGTTTGGGGCAGCGAAGAAAGCAGCCCAGAAAGAGGTGCTGAATGCTCTTGGCATGAGCGAGGTCGGCGTCAAAAGCAGTGAAGACTTGTCTCTTTTCGGTGGCAGCAAAAACGACTCGCTGCTTCTTGCGACTTCCGTTTTGCTGCAGGCGAACAGGTCGCCAACAGAGGTTTCCAGCTTGCTTGATGCGATTGGCGGTGAAATCAGGGATAACGGAGCTTTGAGCGCGCAAACTAAAACTCAGGTTGCAAGCGGTTTGACGGATTTGAACGGCAAAGTTGGGCAGAGCGTTCTGAGTTTGGCGAATAATATAGTGGCGGGGATGAATGGCTCTAGCTCGTCATCGTCTGGCGGTTCTAGTTCTAGCGTAGGTAACTTATGTGTAGGTTTTGTGGAAGGGACGACAAGAGAACATTATGGCAAAGACAAGTCGCAATTCTGCGACCCTAGAGACGGAAAGAAATATGTATATGTAACCATAGGCAATCAGACTTGGATGGCTGAGAACCTTAACTACGAAATAGGCGGAAAGTGCTACGGCGACGACCCTGCAAACTGCAGGATTTACGGCAGGTTGTATAAATGGACTACTGCAATGGCTCTTCCTTCCAAATGCGATACTACTCTTTCCACAAGCGACACTGATTGCGCTATAAAAACTCCCTACCATCAAGGCATTTGCCCAGCCGGGTGGCATATCCCTCGCAACGATGATATAGGATGTAGAAGCGATTGCGATGAAGAAAGAGATATCTGTAACTATACCTGCTCTAGCTACGGGGATTGGAATGTTTTGACGAAATTCGTCTGCTCTGGCAATAATGGTTGTGACAATGCTGAAACCAAATTGAAAGCTACTAGCGGTTGGAATGGTTACGGCGGAAAATCTGGCAACGGCACGGACGATTACGGTTTTTCCGCCTTGCCGGGTGGCTTCTTCGGTAAATATTTTAGCATGGTCATTTCTAATGGCAAACCCTACGATAATAGCTATTGGCAGTTCGCATATGTCGGCGACCTAGGCATATGGTGGAGCTCTAACGAATCCAACGCCTCCGGCGCCTTGAGCTTCGGCATCTTCTCCGAAACCTACAGTAGCAATGCCAACACTGGTGGTAAGAGAAGTTTGTATAGTGTCCGTTGCGTGAAGGACTACTAAAATCTGGGTCATCGGGGTTCAGACAAAAGGCGACCGCAAGGGTCGCCTTTATGCGGTTGCAATTCTTATTCTATCGTAATCAAAGTTACGGAGTGCGCTGGGAATGTTATTGCGCTTCCTTCTTTAATTTCTTGAGTGCTTGCTTTTGGCGGGTCAACTTTAATCACCTTGCCAGCGGCTTGCCCTTTTGGAGTAGCCAGCAATTCAACCTTTGCCTTGCCAGCGAATCCGGGTATTTTCAAAGTGCCATTGAAAGCAGTGTATGGGTTCTTGTTCACAACGAGCAGGGTTTTCTTTTTGCCGTTCTGCGAAAGGTATGTTGTTAAATCATCGCTTCCGCTATTGCTCTCAACAAGTTTTCCCCTAATGCCATCGCTCGCCATTTGGAAAGCAAAATAGCTTGGACGCGGTTTATTGCCGCCGATTTGTTCATCGTAGGAACGGGATAAATAGCCGTAATCACCGCCTTCCGGCGTAACATCGTTATGAATATCCCAATACTGAGCAGAACCAGCGCCAACTTTGGCAAGTGTGCCAAGATAATCTGCGACAAACAATGCGTTTACCATAGATATGGATTGCGGTCCTGGGTTAAAATCAACGGAATTCCACTCGGTCAGCCAAATTTCCAAATCTCTCTTGGGCGAATGCTTTTTGATGGTTTCCCTAACACGGTTGAAAATAGGTTCCAGAGCTTGCGGAGATGCGAGCAAACCAAAGTCGTTTTCTTCGCCAAAATGTTGAGGATAGTGATGAATGATGATGGCATCTGCTACATCAGCGGTGTATTTAAGGACATTTTCGTTCCATTCGCCATCCAGCACGCCGAGAACGCCAACTTTGATGGTTGGGTCAACCTTTTTCATGGCTGTGATAAATTCCCTTGCTCTCTTGCCATAAGTATGTCCTTTGTCAGCACCGTATTTTGCGTATTGCGGGTGCCAATCGCCGTAGATTTCGTTTCCAATTTCCCAGTACCTGACATTTGCGTTTTTCTTTTTATTGGTGTGTTCCACCCATTTTGCCGCTTCTTCTGCTGTTCCGGTACCAAAATTGACGGTGAACATCGGGCTTGTGCCAGTCTCTTTGCACCAATCCAAGAACTCATCGGTGTCCACCATCCAGTCCTTGTTTGCAAGAATCTGTTCCCAATGGTCATCATCTGCGCGGAGACCTCCCGGATAACGCACAATGCCGTGGTTGACTTTCTTTACATAAGTTTTGGTTTCCGGTTTTAGCAAATCGCCATCCCAAAGAGCAGCGTTGATGCCAAAAACAGCACTGGACACTGCGGGATTTATAACCTTGTTAAAATCGCCGGTTATTGTTAAGTTGGCAAGCTCAGGAACTTTCGGGCGTGGCACTTCGCGCAAATTCGTGAGTTTGATATTGTCTATCTCAAAATAACCTTCCGAACCTTCACCGCTTGGCTTAAAGTCCAAAGTTTTTACGCCGTCCAAATCAAAAACACCGTTTTGAATTGCCTCAGGCGGTTGGTAATATGGGAATTTTGTAAAAGAACGGAGAGGAACCAGCACTGTGGTTCTGCCCTTAGGAGCACCGGTGCTGCTCACGAAATTTTCCCTGTCTCTGTCACCAATTTGAACGGTTATGCCCTGCCAAGCTTTGTCTGTGTAAACATCAAACATTATGCCCCAGTGCTTTGTCCAATCCGAATTTTCTTTTTTTGCCTTTTGCTTTTCAAAATCATAGACAACATCCACCCAGTCACCAAGCATATAATTGATGTGCAAGGAATTTCCGTCTAGTTTACCATTATCAACTTTAAATGATAATTTGGATTTTGGACCAAACGAAGGTTCCCAAATCGGTTTGCTTTCAAAATCGTGCAGAACAATATCAGGGGCAGTGCTCTTAAAAGTATCCCATTTTAAGTCGGGGTCTATCCAATCTATGTTTTCTGTAAAAGTGATTTGGTCTATATATATAGTCACAGGGTCATCCTGCCTACCGTCACGCTTGTTAGCGGCTTTTGCAACGGAAAAGCGAATTTCTTGGATTTTATTCCACTGAATATTTTTGGTTACCTCTGCCTGTTTGGAAGCATCCCATGCTTTGCCAGCATCTACAAATTTTTTGAGAGGTATTTTCACCAACTTCCAATCTTTTGTCAAGGTTTGCCCTTGAATCCAGTCTTGCAAGTTGGTTTGAGTTTGGCTTTTAATATCGTTGCCTTGGTTATCCAATATGCCAAAGAATACTTTTTCGCCACCCTGAGCACCTTTTGCCCAGAAATAAATACCGCCTTTATTCCGAACTTGAGAAAGGTCTATGAACTTGCCTTCGCCCATTGACAGGGTAATGCCTGAATAATCATTGTCATCAAGGTAAGCAGCCAGCACTTTAGGGTTACCCGCGGTTTTGGACTCCTGTTCTTTCCACGCGGTCTTTCCACCGTAAACATAGCCGAAGCTTTTAAAATCGTTATCGTAGAAAATGCCATTGGGGAGTGCCTTTGCCTTGCCATCCAGCTTGGCAGGCTCTTTTGGTCCGTCTATGGTTTCAACTTTCTCATCCCAGTAAACAACTTTTGGTTTTGGTTTTGCAACAGGAACGGAGCCTTTCACAATTTCAACATTGGCAATCCATACCCGAAATCCCTGCGGATTAGTCCCCTTGTCTGTGGAAATGCGAAATTCGGAAATTTTGCTCCAATCCATAACAGCAGGAACTTCCAATCTTTTAACATCATCCCAGTATAAGCCTCTATCGGGGAAATCCACCAATGGAATTTTTACAGCTTGCCAATCTTTTGTTATTTGCACATATTTATTCAGAGTGAGCTTGGATTGCGTTTTTTTGCCTTTGCCATCATCGTCTAAAAAACCGAAGTTGACTTGCTCGCCGCCATTTGCACCCTTGATGTAGAATTCAACAGCACCATCCAATAAATATTTGCTTAAATCAAAGGTCTCATTTTTAAGACATATTGATGAACCCGAGTAATCGTTTGGATCCAAAGTTACCCTTAAAGAAGGAATGGATTTATAGGTCTCTGTTTTGTCTATTTCTACCTTGGAGCCATTTCCGCCGTAGGAATAGTCAAAGCCTCCCTGCCTATATTGACCATCAAAGAATTTATAAGGAACTATGCGACCCTGCTGACGCTGGGCAAAAGCCACAGTTGCAAGAACTAAGAATAGAAATAAGGTTATTCGGCGAACCATAAAGCCTCTCCTGTTTGTTAAATGCCTTTCTATAATATAGAAAAGAATTTACTATATTAAACATATTCTTTTTCAGGAGATAGTGTATGACAACCAAAAGTACGGTTACAAAAGGTACAAAGAAAAAAGATACTGCCGAAGACTCTGCGTTTGGCATAGAAGAATTGGAAATTTCAAAAAAGGCTTTTGTGAAATCATTTAGCCAACACTTGCGTCATTCGCTTGCTCGTGACCAATACGAAGCTGCCGATTACGAGAAATTTTTGGCAATAGCTTATACCGTACGCGACCGCCTTATTGACCGTTGGATAAAAACACAGCAAACTTATTATATGCAGAATGTAAAGCGTGTCTATTACTTATCGCTTGAATTTTTAATAGGCCGTTCACTCGGCAATGCGGCTCTGAACATAGATGTGGAAAAAGAGGTTGCAGACGCTCTTAACGAACTTGGCATGAATCTAGAAGAGCTTCGCGATGTGGAGCGGGATGCTGGGCTTGGCAATGGCGGTTTGGGACGCTTGGCTGCCTGTTTTTTGGATTCAATGGCTTCTTTGGAGCTACCGGCTATGGGTATGGGGCTTCGCTATGAATTTGGAATGTTCAACCAGAAGATTGAAGGCGGTCAGCAGAAGGAATATCCCGATGAATGGCTACGCTATCCAAATCCCTGGGAATTTGCGCGCACAGCAGGCGTTATGCAAGTTCAATTTGGCGGGCATGTTGAAAGCTACATCGAAAACGGCGAAACTCTCCACCATTGGCATGCTGCCGAAAGCGTGGAGGCAATGCCTTACGACACCCCTATTCCGGGGTATAAAAACAATACGGTAAATACACTCCGCTTGTGGAGTGCGCAATCAAACCAATTCAACCTGCAAACCTTCAATGAAGGCAGATATGTGGATGCGGCTTCCAAAACGGAGGAATGGGAATCCATAACAAAGGTTCTATACCCCAACGACTCTTCCGTGAATGGCAAAAAACTTCGCTTAAAACAGCAGTATTTCCTCTGTTCCGCTTCACTCCAAGACATAATCCGTCGCTATGAGCGCGGCAACGATGTTCAAGCTGCGATTGAAAAATTGGCAAATGAAAATAAGGTTTCTTCAACAAACTTAACGCTCTTGAGTTTAGACCATAACGAATGCAGACAGCTTCTTTTGAAACTCCCTAAAAAGATTGCCATTCAGTTGAACGACACCCATCCGGCAATAGCAATTCCAGAACTCATGCGTTTGCTGCTGGATATTTACAAGCTTTCCTGGGCGGATGCTTGGGGAGTAACAACTCAGGTTTTTGCCTATACTAACCATACCCTTATGCCGGAGGCTTTGGAAAAATGGTCTGTGCATCTGTTTGAAGAGCTATTGCCCCGCCATCTGCAAATCATCTACGAAATCAACGCTAAATTTCTTGAATCGGTTTGGACAAAATGGCCCGGAGAAAATGATAGGGTTGCGCGCATGTCCATAATTCAGGAAGGTAACGAAAAAATGGTTCGCATGGGCTACCTTTCCGTGATAGGTTCGCATAGCGTTAATGGCGTTGCCGCGCTTCACAGCGAACTTCTGAAAAGCTCTTTGTTCAGAGATTTTTATGAACTGTGGCCCGAGCGTTTCAACAACAAAACAAATGGCGTAACTCCACGCCGCTGGGTTGCAAAGTCGAATCCTGCCATGTCTGCCATTATCACCAAAAGAATCGGCAATTCATGGGTTGGCGATTTGGATAATATAAGCAAAATAGAGAACTATGCAAAAGATGCGGAATTTCAGGCAGATTTTGTGAAAGCCAAGACTGAAAACAAGAAGAAATTGATGAGTGCGATAAAAAGTGCTCAGGGCATAGATATAATAAACCCTGATTCAATCTTTGATGTTCAGGTAAAGCGCATTCACGAATACAAAAGGCAGCTTCTCAATTTAATGCACGTAATTCATCTGTTAAAGCGCATTCAAAAGGGTCAGCAAATCCAGCCAAGGACGGTGTTGATAGGTGGAAAAGCAGCCCCCGGCTATTGGATGGCAAAGCAAATTATCTGGCTTATAAACGCCGTGTCCGATAAAATCAGGGAAGAACCGCGTGCAAAGGGCGTTTTGCAATTGCTATTCCTTGAAAACTACCGCGTTTCTTATGCGGAGAAAATAATCCCAGCAGCAGACCTTTCCGAGCAGATTTCAACCGCAGGCACGGAAGCCAGTGGCACAGGTAACATGAAATTTGCCTTGAACGGTGCTCTTACCATAGGCACTATGGATGGTGCTAATGTTGAGATGTGCGAGGCGGTTGGTCGTGAGAACATTTACATATTCGGGAAAACCGTTGAAGAGGTCAATCTCATAGTATCGCAAGGCTATAATCCCAGAGAATATTATGAGTCATCCAGCGACATCCGTGAAGTTCTGGATTTTATACGCACTCTGAATTATCCAGAATGTCCGTTTGCTCCTGTAATTGAGAGCTTGCTTCACAGAGACCAGTATTTACTCCTTGCAGATTTCTCCTCTTATATAGAGACTCAAGATTTAGTTTCTGCTGATTATTCCGATAAGGAGCTATGGACGCGTAAATCCATTTTGAATGTTGCGCGCATGGGCGAGTTCAGTTCCGACCGCACAATTAAGCAATACAATAAAGATATTTGGCATGTTCCAAGCGTGAGTATAAGGTAAGAAATGAGAACAAAAAATTCTATGCCTTTTCGTTTAACGTCCCTTTTCTTTTTTTTGGGATTATGCATTAGCATACTACTTATGATAAGCGCGCTGGCATTTTTTAGTTCTCCAGATGCGGGTTTATGGTTCGCAGAATTGCTTCGTTAGCGATTCCGCTTATCTTGCTCGCTACCATTGTGCTTGCAATTTTAGGTGTTGGAAGCATAGAGCACGAGAAATTGCTGACAGAAAAGAATTATGAGAGTGCAAAGGCAAACTTTAAGATTGCCGTCATTGAAAATTCCAAAAAAGAAACGGAAACTATAATAAGAGAAATTTTGCAAGATTCCTCGCACATTGGGATTCTATCCATGTTTAAATTCAAAGACGGATTTTTAATCTACCCCAAAATACTCGAAGGAAAATATGATGGGATTTACCTATTGGAAAAAAGCGAAGCTCTTGCTTTAAAGGAATTTTTGGATTTGCAAAAAGCCGAAAAATTTGTAGAAGCCAAGGATTATGCTTTGAAAAAAGTTACTCTTTTTATGCAAGAGCCAAGTACTCTGCATTTGAACTGGAATGATTATTTTCTGAAAAAAATGCTAAACGACGTCCTTTCTGGAAAAAATTTGAGCGAAGAGGAAAGGGAAAAAATTGAAAAAATTTTAGACGAAACAAAAAGGCTTTTACGAAATTTGAATACCTATGACGAACACAGTGATTTTCTGCTCGCTCTTGGAAATTATGCCAGCTATTCAACTGATGGTTATTCTTTTATCAAACACAAAGGGGATTTTTTCTTAACTATTTCATATCCAGAATTACCTATTAGAAGTGTAACCATAATCAAAATGGATTCCGCATTTTATTCGAACAGAATTAGCGATGTGGTGAAGAAGACCGCAAAGGAATGGAATTATATCCCGTATGCTATTTCCGGCGAATTTCCATTTGGCGAGTGGGATATTTTAATTGAAGATAATTCAGCCATAAAGAAGGAATCCCAGAAAAAAATCATCTTTCTTTATCTGCTGCTGGCTTTTTCCTTGATAATTCCCATTATTGGCGTTGTGATTGTGTATATAGGTTTTTCCAAAGAAAGGCAGTTGAGGCTTATGAAAGACAACTTTCTCTCCACCGTTTCGCATGAGCTTAAAACTCCGCTGACCGCCATAAAAATGTATTCCGAGATGATGCACAGCGGGCGTGTTCAAAAAAGCGAAAAAATAATTTCTCATTCGGGTGTTATGCTAAAAGAGGCAAACCGTTTGGAAAACCTTATAGAAGACATTTTAAACTATACCAGAATGGAAAGCGGTAAAAAGATTTTTAGAATGGAAAGCATAAACCTTTCGGAATGTACCATTAAGGTTTGCGATTCTATGAATGTTATAGCAAGTAGCAAGGGCTTGGAGATAAAAAGGGAAATAGCGGGTAACTGTATCATAACGGGAGATTATCCTTCCATTTACAGCCTTGTCCAGAATTTGATAGACAATGCTATTAAATATACCAAAGAGGGATATGTTTTTATTAAATTGCAGCAAGGTGAGCAGGGAATATCATTTTCCGTTGAAGACACAGGCAAAGGTATTCCTATAGATGAGCGAAAAAATATATTCGAAGGTTTTTACAGAATAGGCGATGAATCCACAAGGGAAGCGCGAGGTTCCGGCTTGGGTCTCGCTATTGTAAAGCGCACAGCCGATGCCCATAAAGCTGCAATTCTTTTGAAAAGCACGCCGGGCAAAGGCTCAACTTTTACGGTTATTTTTAGAACTTAACGGAGAAATCAGTACCAACGGTTGTTTTGGGTTGGTGACCGTAGCCCGTTTCTTTGTCGCCAAAGCCAACTTCTAACCAGGTTCCCAAAACTAGGTTATCGGTAACATTTGCCATGTAACCAATGCTCGGTTTCAGTTCCAGTCCTCTGCCTTCGCCTTCATCCTTCAATGATGCTTCTTTGCCATCATACTGGGAACGGCTTATGCCAGCAGCGATGTCAAAAGCTCCCCAAATCAAGCTTTTTCCTATTGCCAAATCCAATTCAATGCCAGCATCAAGGTCTAAACCTCTGGCATATTTATTATAGTCTTCAGTATAGATGCTAACCCCAACGTTGCTGCCAAGGGATAATAGATTTGGCACCAAATCCATTGAGAATTGCAGGCTTGGCGCAAAGCTCCATGCTGTGCCTAAAATGGGGAATCCAACATCAACGCCTAATGCCAAAACAGGGATAACCTGATAACGTGCGCCGATGGTATAATCTCCATAAAGCTCTTGTATAGCCAGCAATTCCAAATTCTGTAGTGGGCTATAACGGACACCGGCATAGATTCCGCTACCCTCGTCAGCACTCTTGCCGGCACTCTGGCGATAACTGTAAACACCAGCCTTTGCCTCACCTTTGCCGTCTTCTAAAACAGGAAACTTGTCCCATGCGGCAAAACTTGATGCTGCGCACAGAAGAGCAGCGATTAAAACTTTTTTCATAAGAAAACTCCTATAGGTTGTTTATACAAAGGGGAATATAGTAAAAAAATTGCATTGTAGTTAAGATTTTGTTAAAAATAGCCAAAATAAGCCGATAAAACGCAAAAAAAACAATTAATATGCAAACAACTGTTTGCAAAATGAGGATTTTAAAGATTTTTTGGGCTTTTTTTGCCCTTTGCTCCGTCTAAGGGGTATGGATGGAAATTTCAATTTTAAAAGAATGCTGCAAATAGCTGCGGACTGCGATTTGCCTGTTTTGCTAACGGGTGAATCCGGCTCCGGGAAAGAGGTTGCGGCAAGAGAGCTACACGCCCTTAGCAATAGAAGGAACAGAGCGTTTGTTGCGGTTAATTGCGGAGCTATTTCTGCAGGCATTGCGGAATCCCTCTTCTGCGGGCATGTTCGGGGGGCTTTTACGGGAGCGAGCAGGGAGCAACTGGGCTTTGTGAGGGCGGCAAGCGGCGGAACCCTGTTTTTGGATGAAGTTGCAGAGCTTTCACCGGAGATTCAGAAAACCCTTTTGCGCACCCTGCAAGAAAAAACCGTCACGCCCGTTGGCAGCCAAAAAGAGGTCAGGGTTGATTTCAGGTTGATTTGCGCTACCCACAGGGATTTGCGCATTTTGATTGAAAAGGGGCTTTTTAGGCAGGATTTGTATTTTAGGCTTGCAGCTTTGCCCATCCAAATTCCACCTTTGAGGGAGCGAAGCGATTTGAGAAGCATAGCACAGTCCCTTTGGCGAGGGCAAGAACCTTTGGACGAGTATCATTTCAGAACCTTGCAGAGCTATTTATGGCCCGGAAACATAAGGCAGCTTAAAAATGTTTTGGAGCGTTACGCCCTTTTGAAAAAACACGGCTATAAGCTGGAGTCCATTATAAAAGCGGAATTTGAGCAATGCAAATTCAGCCTGCGCGAACCGCCACCGCCAAAATACAGACCAAATATCCGTGAAATCAGCGAAGAAATAAGGAATTGCAGCGGGAACAAAAGCCATGCCGCAAAGAAATTAGGTATCAGCAGAGGGAGCTTGTATTATAGGATGCGTACAGGGGTGTTATAGGGGTGGTACTAAAAATCTCCATTCATGCCTTGACAGGCAAGTGATTTTTTTCTTTTAAATGTTAAGACAAATGCAGAAGTTCAGCATTATTACCCCGCCTCTTTCTGCCTGAATACATAAGCCAATACTTCCGCAACGGCAGCGAAAAATTCCGCCGGCAAAGGGTCTCCAATCTCCACAACGTCATACATAGCTCGTGCCAAAGGTTTGTTTTCAACTATAGGAACATCATTTTCTCTAGCGAGTTCCTTTATCCTCTCAGCAAGTTTATCCGCTCCTTTTCCAACGACAAACGGAACTTGGTCCACACCGCGCTCGTAGCGTAGCGCTATTGCCAAATGCGTAGGGTTAGTGATAACCACAGTGGCTTTTGGAACCTCTTTCATCATAAATTGCTGATGCATTTTATACATAGCACGTCTGCGGGCTGCTATAACTTTTGGGTCACCCTCGGAATTTTTATGCTCGTCTTTAACCTCGTGTTTGCTCATTTTTATTTCGTTGTGCGTTTTTCTTTTTTGGTAAATCAAATCCGCTATCCCTAATATTATCAAGAATAGTATTATCTTCAAAAGCAACTCAACTATTATATCTATTAGATAAGCGCAAAAAACTCCAATCTGCATATCCGCCATATATAAAATGTCATCATAATGCTTTTTGATAACCATATAGGAAATTATTCCCACAATGATTATTTTTATAATGCCTTTTAAAAGTTCAACCCACGCCTCTTTTCCAAACATCCTCTTTAAACCAGCCAAGGAAAAAACATTTGAGAATTTAGGCTGCAGTTTTTCAAGAGTAAAATGCAAACCCACCTGGGCTAAATTGCCAACTATGCCTATAAACAAAAAAAGCAAAAGCAGTGGTGCCAACAAACGCAATGTTATTTTTAGAATATGATATGCAAGCGCAGAAAAATTGGATATGGTAGGCTGCCAATCAACATAACCCGTAAAAAATTCACGCATTATACCTTCGCATTGTCCAGCAAAATCTCCGCCAAAAATATATAACCCAAACAGAGCTGCTATCAGCGAAATAGCAGAAGACAAATCCATTGAGCGGCCAATTTGCCCCTTTTTAATCGCATCGGATTTTTTTTTGGCGGTGGGTTCTTCGGTTTTATCTTCGTCTTCTGCCATCTATCTACCCTCGTCCCGCTCGCAGAATAGCAAATAAAGCTCTTTGCAATTGCTCAAAATTCGCATTGAAAATCTGCACCATAAGCGGCAGGGAGTAAATCAAAACCAGAGTGCCTAAAAAGACCTTTAACGGAATGCCCAGCATCCAAACCTGCAATTGCGGCATAACTCTGTTCATAAGCCCAAGCGAAACCGTGCATAGAAAAAGAGCAGCCATAACGGGAGCCGCAAATTGAAAAGCTACGACAAAGGAACTCGCGGAGAGTATAATTAAAATAGCCGCAAAACTACGCGTATCCCAAACAAAATTTCCAATAGGGATATATTGAAAAGATTCAAAAAGCACCCTTATAAAAAAATGATGTCCACCGCTCGCAAAAAATATAACCACTAGAATGATAGTTAAAATTATTGAATATAAATTGCTCTGAAATTCCGTAAAAGGATTCATGGCTCCCTGCATCAAACCGATATCGCGTGCAATCCATTCACCGCCCATAGTGATAAAATGCAATAAAAAAGATGCCGCAAAACCTATCACAATTCCTATGAAAACCTGTTCAATAACAAGCATAAAAAAGAATATCGGTGAATTTACCATAGTAAAACTTACCAAGGGCATTTGTGGGAATACCAAAATCGTTAGCAAAAAAGATATTGCGGCTTTTACTGTTATAGGCACGGAGGTCATTGAAAATGCAGGCAGCAGAAAAACTATTGTCGCAATACGCATAAGAGCGAGTATAAAAAACTCTATTTTTTCTACGGCAAGGTCAGCAACTGAAGAAGCGAGAGAGAGCATTTTATCTCCGTTTCCATTTCACTCTATATCTGGGTTCGTGAAGAATTGCAGTCCAAAGAATGCCTTGAGCGGGGTCTTTTAGGTCTATTTTGGAATTGAGAATTGAGAATTGAGAATTGAGAATAGGTTTTTCTTCTTTTATTATTGGTTCCTTTTTTTTAACTTCTACGGGAACTTCGTCAAGTTCAGGTTCTTCTTTGGGTGAATGGTTCACGACTCTGCGTATTTCTCCGATTGGGCTTTGAGTAGATTCGGTTGTTTGTTGCCAAGACGGAAGTGTTTTTTTGGCTGTTTTTGCAGCTTCTTTTTTTTGCTTGGCAGAATATGCTGCTATCATTTGGATAGCAATTACTGCCAAAAATATTAGAAGCGTTTCCATTTCTTATTTATGCCCAGAATCTTTTTCCGTGCCACCGGAAATTTGAGTGCGCATCTGGGTATCAGCCTTTATATTTTGCATACTGTAGTAATCCATGACCCCTAAATGCCCGCTTCTCAAGGCTTCTGCCATAGCAAGCGGAACTTGAGCTTCCGCTTCCACAACCTTTGCCTGCATCTCAACAACCTTTGCTTTCATTTCCTGCTCGGCAGCGGCTGCCATTGCACGCCTTTCTTCTGCCTTTGCCTGCGCAATTTTTTTGTCCGCTTCGGCGCGGTCTGTTTCCAGAATTGCTCCTATATTGCTGCCCACATCAACATCGGCAATGTCTATGGAGAGAATTTCAAAAGCTGTTCCTGCGTCCAAACCGCTTGCCAAAACTTTTTTGGAAATCATATTTGGATTTTCCAAAACTTGTTTGTGGGTTTTTGCGCTGCCTATGGAGCTTACAATGCCTTCGCCAACGCGGGCAATAACGGTTTCTTCGCCTGCGCCGCCGACCAACTTGCGAATACTTGCGCGCACGGTAATTCTAGTAATTGCTTGCAACTGAATGCCATCCAAAGCAACCGCGCTCACCCGTGGCGTGGTGATAACCTTGGGGTTTACGCTCATCTGCACAGCTTCCAAAACATTTCTGCCCGCAAGGTCTATAGCTGCACTCTCAGTAAAGGAGAGGTTTATGTTCGCTTTGTTTGCCGCTATAATTGCCTGCACAACCCTCAGAACATTTCCGCCGGACATATAGTGAGCTTCCAGCAAATTCGTTTCCACGGGAATTCCAGCTTTTACGCTCAAAATGCGCGCTTCAACAATCATGCGGGGATTAACTTTTCTCAGCCGCATTCCCAAAAGCTGAAAAATGCTGACGCTGGCTTTTGAAAACAAAGCCTGCAACCATAAGCTAAAGAAACTTGCGAGAAAGTAAACCAAGACCAGAGCGATAACCGCCAGCACAGCCAAACCCAAGTAAATCAACATATTAACGTCCATTTTGCGAACTCCTGAATAAATTAATGCGATTCCAGTAATGTCAAATATAGTAAAATACGTTAACCAGCTAAACGGGTTCTGCCAAAATAGCCCGCTTCTCGCCCAATATCCTCGTGTAAAATAAAATATATTCCTTCTCACCGCTTGGAGCGAGGCGGCGAATTTCAATCTCTGGAACAACTTCAACGCCTCGTTTTTTCAATATGATTTTGCCAGCATTGTATTTTCTCAGCATCGCTTTAACATGGTTTGTGGAGAGCGAACTCTGCTCTATGGCTTTATAGGCGGTAAACCCATTGTGCTCAAACGGCAAATTTTCGCAAGACAGGTAAGCGAGCGTTGAATCTATTTGCCAAAAGCCATATTTTTTTGCCTCGCTTAAAAATAAATGACTACGCACCAAAACAGGATTTGGTTCCAAAATAAAATTGCCCGGCTTTTTCACCTCTAAATTTATATTTCGCAATTCGCTTTTCTCGCACTGCCATTCAAATGTTTCGTTTTTGCATACAGCCACTGCACGTACCATTCCTTTTCCGAATACTCCGCTTAACATAAGGCATTCTCGGCAATCGTTCGCATTTCCAAGATAAAGAACATCGCTTTCCTTTGGGAGTTCGTTCTCATTATATGCTGGTGGGAGTTTCACCATTCCACCGCAGAATTTTTTAGAGAGTTCCAATATGCTTTCAAAACTTGGGTTTAAACCGCCACGTCGCTCAGGGTCTATGCAAAAAAAATCTCCGCTTGCAACATCAAGAGCGTTTTGCAAAACCGCCTTATGGGGCAAGCACAAACGTTCCATATTTTCGTTGAACATCAAAATTCTTTCTGGGGCTATATCCACACCACTTGCAACAATACCGTCCGATAGCCAAAAACTATCGCCGCCCATGCCACAGCATAAGTCCATGATTTTTGCTCCTCTTTGCCATAACTTCGCTTTATATTCCGAAATATCCCTTGCCGTTGCCTGTTCATAAGCAAGCCTATCGCAAATCAAGTCTATTTTTTGTAAGCAAAATTTTTCCCTTATTCTTGGCAAAATTTCAAGATAATGAAGCAATGCGTGCCTTTCTTGCGCATTAAATTTCTTGGATAATTTTTCGGATAATTTCAATGGATTTTTCAATAGCGGCAAACATTCATCCGCAATGGAGCGTATTTCTACGAGTCGCAAAAACTCCAAAGCCTTTACATCTAATCCCGCAATTCCCATTCTATTCCGTAGGCAAACCTTATGCCCGGCGGTGTATAGCCGGTTTCCGGTTCAATCAAGCTGTGGTTCATATTCTCGATTCTGGCATAAAGAATAAAATTCTGGATTTGCATGGAACTTTTGAAATTGAGAGAGATATAATTTCTCAAATAGAACGGACTGGCTATACTATCATTTTCAAGCGCATAATTCCATTTGCCGCCAAACCAGTCAGCATCAAACTGTACGGTTACTTTCAAGCGTTCCTCCACAAAACGATCGCTCCAGTAAACAGCTCCTTTGTAATAGACGAGAGGAATATCTATAATTTTCGCGCGTGAAAGAGTTTTTCCCTTTTCCGCAAAAAAACGCCAATTCCCAAGCCCAAAGCCAAGCCGCCAAAAAAATTCGCTATTATTTATTGTTCCAGCATTTGCCCACTTAAAAGCGGAGTCCGCTGGAAGCGAATCTAAATATCGCTCTTTGGGAATAGCCCAAAACGGCATAATTGCATTTTCAGATTCCTCATGGCGATAGCCAATTTCATAGAAAAAATACTCATTTAATTTATATGCTAAATCCATTCCCATTCTCCGTCTTTTTTCAGCCTTTAATTCTTCGTTTGGAAACGCGATTCTGCCTACCCGCAAAATATGGGTTTCATGTATATCTGGGAAACGAGTATCTTTTTGATAATTGAAGTTAAATTGCAAATGCCAAGGTAAAAACATAGTCATGCCTGCGTGGAGAGAAGGCGTGAAATCAACAGAATCAAAAGCGGAGGCATTTCTTTGCAAACCAGACTGCCCCCTAAACGCAAATCTCCACAAGGTATCGTTTATGCCGAGCAAAACCAATTGCCTATCTTGGTATAATGGGTTTGCTCCGTGTTCCTGAAGCGGAATCGCAGGCAAATAATCCTTGCTTCTCAAATATTCATAGCGAACGTTTATATAAGGGTTTAAAAAACTTTTATGGGAAATTCTGCCTTCACCTGTTTGTGCGTTGTAAGTCTCCGAAACATCCCACGGGAAATAAATGCCAGAATCCAGCCTTGAATAGTTTAGTTCCTGATTTGCAAAACGGTGAGATAAACTAAGTTCCCAATTAGGTAAGAATCTGTAATTCCAAAGCAGCCTATAAAAATTTGCGCCACCTTTAATGTTATATGGTCTTTTCGGAAAATCTATTAAATATGTTATGCTATCTTTCACAAGGGTATCCCTTGTTACATCATCATTGTCCAGCCATAAAAAACTCATCTGCGCAGTTATGCTTGAATTAGGAAAAATCCACGAAACCGCAGGGACAAAGTGAAAAGAATTATACGCTAAATTTCTGCCTGTCATAGGAGCCATGAGGGAATCTCTTTTTAAAGTTCCAGTATAAAACTGATTGACAATATCTTGGTAAATAAAATTATCACTTTTTGGAACTGTATGCGAGGCAAGCCCTAGGGAAAAAGCTATGGAATCCAAAAGCAACCTGTTGAAATTCATTATAAAAGCATTACCTTCCAATCCATAGCGTTCCCACAGAAGGTTAGTCACAGGCGTGTCTATGGGGTTGTAATTTTCCCTGAAAATCAAATTTCCATTGCTCGCATTTAGAGACAATCCATAGCGTTCATAAATGGGTGGTGGCGTATAAAGCCCTGAAAATCCAAGCGGAAGTCTTTTTGCAGGTTCGGAAAAGCCCATAACATCTGCTCCAGCATCCGGTAAACCCATAACGGAAATTCCGTTAATCCAATAAGCCCTGCCACCTTCCATGTCATATTCCTTTGAGAGCACCCCATGTTCAGAGCGGGCATAACGAGAAATAGAAGTCTCTGCGCCATAGACAGAAAGGGCAAGGAGTAGCAGAAAAATTGGCATGTTATTTAAAGCGAATATAGTAAACGTTGAATAAAAATTCTGTTAATCCTTTATGCAACGGACACTGAGCAAGTTGCCGTTGCCCTTTTCGTGGAGGTCGTAATCCACTCCTCCGCTGCTGTAGTTCATGAGCCTGCTGTAAACGTATTTGTTAAAATTCCACTCACTGGCACTCCACCAGTAGCCGAGTTCGTCGACACTGTGGAAACGGCTACCAGAACTGCCGTAGCCGCCCGGCAGAGCGGTGAAGCCGTACTTGTCTTCGCCGTTGCCAGATTTTCCTTCATCTTCACCTTCCCAGCCGCTCTTCGATTTCAAGTATTTACCAGCAGTTTCGCTTTTGTAAGGGCTTTCTGTTTCGCTTGTACCATCCACATAATGTAACAGTTTATCCCACTCCTTGATACTCGGCAAATGCCAACCGCTAGGGCAAGCTTTCATAGCTGTTTCCCAGTTATAAAGGCGACCGTATTTATCGCAGTTGGCTTGTATTTCAGCGGGTGTGAATGGAATCTTATTCCAGTTATTGCCATAGTGATAATCGCCATCGCTATAACACTTAGCACCATCAACGGCGTAATTCAAATTCTCTCTCATCCAAGTTTGTTCGCCTATTTTGGTGGTTTTGTAGATTTTCTTGTCTCTGGGGTCGGTAAAAGAACCTCTCTCCGTTTGGGCGGGTTCTCCCTGCAAGCAACGAATGCTGAATAGGAGGGTTTTATCGCTACTGCTCCTATGCACATCAGGTCCATCTATGTCCATACTCAGGCGGGAGGCTTTTTGGGCATCGGCTGAGGAACTCCACCAAAGCCCTCCGTTTCCAGCATCGCGGAACTTGCCACCGGAAAGACCGACTCCGCCCGGCAGAGCAGCAAACCCGTAATTGTCTGTGCCGTTCCCATCGCTGTTCCAGTCGCCAACCGCTTTCAGCTTGGCTCCAGCATCGGCGCAATCGCCTATGAAAGGGCAGCTCGGATTGACGAACTGCATTAAATCACCCCAATCTGCCTCGCTTGGCAAATACCAACCGCTTGGGCAAGCTTTCATAGCCGTTTTCCAGTCATAAAGCCGCCCATATTTCTTGCAGTTGTCAGGTTTGTTGTCATAGCATTTTGAACTTAGCAAATCCATGTTCAAATTCTCTGCCATCCAAACTTGGCTACCGATTTTCACTGTTTTGTAGGTTTTCCTGTCCCTTATATCGGTGAAAGTACCTGCAACAGCCTTTTCTGGTGGTTTCTCTGCTGCTGCCGCTTCATGCGTGAGTGTGAGTGTTATGGCAAGCCCTAGGGTTGCCGTGAGTGCGAGTTTTGTGAGTTGCTTTTTCATTGTTTTGAAAGGTGAAAATTCGGTTAGTCCTTGATGCAACGGACACTGTACAAGTAACTCTTATCTTGGAAAGGGTCCCAATCTGCATACTTGTTGTCGTAGTACATATATCGGTAGTAAGCATAGCTCTCGTACTCGCTAGCAGTCCACCAAAAGCCGCTAAGAATAACTTCGCCGAAACTGCCATCGGAATAGCCGCGACCGCTAGGCAGGGCGGAAAAGCCGAACTTGTCCGTGCCATTGCCATTGCTGTCCCAGCCACTTTTTGCTTTCAAGTGTTTCCAAGCCGTAATGCTTTCGTAAGGGCTTTCTGAGCCACTTGTGCCATCCACATAATGATATAACTTATCCCATTCCTCATTGCTCGGCAAATGCCAACCGCTTGGGCAGGCTTTCATTGCTGTTTCCCAGTCATAAAGCCGTCCGTAATTCTTGCAATACTCTTCATCATCATTATAGCATACGGATTTGCCCATTTCTATGTTGAGATTTTCCGCCATCCAAACCTGCTTGCCTATCTTAGCGGTCCAATAGGTTTGCTTGTCCCTAGCATCGGTTAATGTATTAGCAGACACACCTGTTTTTTTCCAAGATATCAGCCTATCAAGCTGCCAACAATCTGTGTCAAAGGGAAGCTGTTCCTCAGAATATGTTATAGATCCTTTATCACCTTTTTTCACATCGTCTGGGGTTCCATTTATCACTATTTCTTTGCCGTTAGCTAAACGAAAGAGAGCCATATCACGCCCTTCGTGGTCTTCTGGGCTTTCCAAAAATGTCACTGCTTCTATTGTTATGGGAGGTCCTTCTCTGTTGGGACACGCGTCTTCGCCGCTTCCCTCGCTATCGCTCTCGGTAGCTGTTGGAGTTTCTGCCTTTGGCGGTTCGCTCGCGTTTTGCAAACAACGAACACTGTATAGGTCGTTTTTATCGCCTTTGCTGTAGAAGACGTAGTTGCCGTAGCCCATATACCGGATGTAAGCGTTGTTGAGGCTGTACTCACTGGCGCTGCCCTCGGAGCTGCTCCACCAATAGCCGTAGCGGCCTATACTGTAGAAACTGCCACCGGAACTGCCGGTGCCACTAGGCAGGGCGGAAAAGCCGTAATTGTCTGTGCCGTTGCCAGATTTTTCTTCGTCATCATCAGACCAATCGTTAGCAGTTTTAAGATATTTGCCTGCTCTTTCCTTACCGCCTAACAATGTTATCAATACTTCCCATTCCGCCCTGCTCGGCAAATGCCAACCACTTGGGCAGGCTTTCATAGCCGTTTTCCAGTCATAAAGTCGCCCATATTTCTGGCAGTTGGCTGGGTTATTTTTATAGCATTTGGATTTGCCTGTTTCTATGTTGAGATTTTCCGCCATCCAAGTTTGCTCGCCTATTTTGACGGTCTTATAGGTTTTGTCATCGCGGGAATCTTTTATAGGCTCTGCTTGAATAACGACAACTTTTTCTATTGCTTTAACTTCTGCACTGTTACACGCTGCTTCGATGATGCTTTTGCTATCTATCTCAAATATTTGAGTACCAGAGTCATCATTCGACACCCAAAATTTCGCAAGTACATTTTGAGGTTTATCACTGCCAGCGGTAACGCCACTGACAGTTACATAATTATTGTCATTTTCAGTTATGCGTTGCCATTTTGGTTTTTCCAAAAGAGCATCGAACATTTCTTCAATCGTAAAATCTGGACATGATTTAAGTTTGCCTTTTTTTACCGTTGAAACATCTCCACCGCCGCAAGCGTTGAGTGTGAATGTTATAGCAAGCCCAAGGGTTGCCGTGAGTGCGAGTTTCGCTAGTTGTTTTTTCATTGTTTTATCTCCTTTGTTGAATTGTGAAAATTTAGTTAATCCTTGACACACCGCACAGAGTAGCCGAATCCGCCTCCGAAGCGGCTCATATCCATGCACAGATTAGCCTCGTCTTCCTTTATCTCAATACTGCTGGCACAGCCATCTTCTTCGTCCACGTCGGATGCCCACCACTTGCCAGATACGCCCACATCACCCATCCACTCGTCACAAAAGCCAGCCTTAATCCCGAATGATGCGCAACGGCTGCCGCCGGATAGTGCCGCGAAATCGTTATTCGCTTTCAACTTCCTCGCGCCAGTAAACACCGTTCCGCCATAACAGCTTGCATCTGGCTTCATCTTTAAACCCGCCGCCAACACAAGCACCTCCCACTCTTCTTTGCTCGGCAAGTGCCAACCGCTTGGGCACGCTTCCCTAGCCGTTTCCAAGTCATAAAGCCTGCCGTATTTTTTGCAGTTGGACTCGTAATTGCCGTAACACCAAAAAACACCCGTCTTTACATTCAGATTTTCCGCCATCCAAGTTTGCCTGCCGATTTTGATGGTTTTGTAGGTTCTCTTGTCCCTTATATCAGTAAAAGTACCTGCAACAGCCTTTTCTGGTGGCTTCTCTGCCGCTGCTGCTTCCTGCGTGAATATAAGGGTTATGGCAAGCCCTAAGGCTGCCGTGAGTGCGAGTTTGGGGAGTTGCTTTTTCATTTTTTCTCGTTGGTCTGTTTCAGCGATAGATGTAACGGGTAGTAAATGTTCCGCTGTCGCAGAAACTTTCTATTTCTCCTGTCTCCTTGGTTGGAAATCCGTCACTAGCATATTCGTATTGATACTTATATGTAGGGTAACAATCCGACCCTCCAATAGAATTTTCAATAACGTTGTTTTTACTTGCGTAGTGAGGCTCTAATAAATACTGCAAAAGCCATTTCGGGGTGTTTGAGGCAGAAAACGGCGATTTTTGGCTGTCATATTTATAATTGTAAGAACCACCAACAAAAATTTCGCAATCACCACCATTATCATTCATTTGAGTTAGATTGCCGTCTTCATAATGATACTCCTCATGATAGGTAACTTTTATAGGCTCGCCGTTCTCGTCTTTCTTATCGTCATCGCCACACCCATAAAGCCCGCCTATTTTGCTGACAATATATCCGTCTTTATCTATGGTCAATGTGTACTCATCTATTGTTACCGTATTGCCGTTTATGACAAACTTTTGAGTGCCTGCCGTAATCAAATTACCGGCGTAGGTAATTGTTTTATCGTCTATTTTGACGAGGCGGTTTTGCTTGTCGTACTCAAACTTACGTTGTACTTCGCCGCTCTCATCGGTAATGCTTTCGAGCAGCTTTACGTCGCTGCCGCCTTTGCCGCAAGAAATTGTGAATGCCGTGGCAAGCCCAATGGTTGCCGTGAGTGCGAACTTTGTCAGTTTGCTTTTCATTGTTTTGTCTCCTGTATTTCCCGCTTTGTTTGCCCTGCCAAATCCCTGGGAATACGGAAGTTGGCAAGGTTTGTGCCGTTAGTGGCACGGAGTTTTTAGCTTAGTCTTGCAAGCAACGCACGGAGAAAAGGCTCGCCTCATCGTAGTCGAAATCGCTGACGCTATCGCTGAAGTTTTCCATGCGCCGGAAGTAGGCACCGTAAGCACCACCATTCGTAGCAGTCCACCAGTAGCCGAAGCTGCCGACATTTATGAAACCGACATCTGAACTGTCGCAGACATCGGCGCAATAGTCAGTCCATTCGCCGCCAGGCAGAGCCGAAAAGCCGTAATTATCTGTGCCGTTGCCGTCTTTTTTTTCATCATCGGGGGACCAGCCGCTTTTTGCTTTTAGCTTCTTTGCGTCTCCATCACCAACGAAATTCTCAAGTGTCTGCCATTCATCTTTGCTCGGCAAATGCCAACCGCTGGGGCAAGCCTTCATAGCCGTTTCCCAATTATACATCCTGCCATATTTTATACAGTTGTCTGGTTTGTTGTCGTAGCACTTTGAGTCTGGCAAATCTATGTTCAAGTTCTCCGCCATCCAAGTTTGGTTGCCTATTTTTACGGTTTTGTAGGTTTTGCCATCGCGGGAATCTTTTATAGAATCTCCTCCGCCGCAAGCGTTGAGTGTGAGTGTTATTGCAATCCCTAAGGCTGCCGTGAGCGCGAGTTTTGTGAGTTGCTTTTTCATAGTTTTGTTCTCCTTTGTTGAAATTCGGTTAATTCTGCAAGCAACGAACACTATACAAGTCGTCCTTACCGTTGCCGCAGGAGCCGCTGATGCTCTCTCCGTCGTTATACATAGACCGATTGCAGCCGTAGGAGCCGTAGGCGCTATTGTATTCGTCAGGAGTCCACCAATTACCGTTTGTGCCTACCCAGACGAAGCCACTGTATCTGCCGCCGCCGCCCGGCAGGGCGGAAAAGCCGAACTCGTCTGTGCCATTGCCAGGTTTATTGCCCCACTCACTAACATTCCACCCGCTAACCGTTTTAAGGCGTTTGCCTGCTGTTTCATAACCACCAACCGATACCGTCAATACTCCCCACTCTTCATAGCTTGGCAAATGCCAGCCGCTAGGACAAACTGACTTAGCTGTTTCCCAATTATAAAGCCTGCCGTATTTTTGGCAGTTGCTTTCCTGATTTTCATAGCAGGCACTACCGCTGGCGTCGTAGTTCAAATTCTCTGCCATCCAGGTTTGATTATCCAATTTCACGGTTTTATAGGTTTTGCCGTCTCTAGAATCGGTAAAAGAACCTTTCTTGGCTTTCGCTTTAATGGACTCTGTCTTTGCTTTTGCCGCCGCTATCTTTGCTACATAATTAGCATCGTCCTGCAAGCAACGAACACTATACGCGTCACCAGTAGAGTAGTTATAAGACTCAACAGAATCGCCACTGATGGCGGCGATGTAGTCCGTTGCTTTGTCGCTATATACATCGTTTGCACTCAACCAGTAGCCGACGTAGCCGACACTGAAGTAGCCACCTCCCTCGCAACATTCGGATCTTCCGCCCGGCATTGCGGAAAAGCCGAACTTGTCCTCGCCATTGCCAGACTTTCCTTCGTAATCATTCCAACCGCTAGTAGCTTTAAGGTATTTGCCTGCTGTTTCCTTGCCACCAACTGCTGCTATCAATACTTCCCATTCCTCTTTGAGCGGTAAATGCCAACCGCTAGGGCAAACTTTCATAGCCGTTTCCATATAATAAAGCCGCCCATATTTCTCGCAGTTGCTTTCCTCGCCGTCATAACATTCGCCATAATCTGCGTTGTAGTTGAGATTTTCCGCCATCCAAACCTGTGTGCCGATTTTCACGGTTTTGTAGGTTTTGTTGTCGCGTGGGTCGGTGAAGGTAGTCGCCGCCGCTGGTTCTGTTGCTGTTGTGCCGTCTTGCTTTTTCTTTTCCTCGCAAGCGTTGAGTGTGAATGTTGTGGCAAGTGCTAGGGTTGCCGTGAGTGCTAACTTTGTTAGTTGCTTTTTCATTGTTTTGCCTCTTTGGTTTGAATAGTGAAAATTTAGTTAATCCTTGATGCAACGGACGGAGTAACTGTCGCTCTTGTAGTGGCTACCGCCGTTTGTCACAACGTCTCCGTCGTTATACATTCCCACGTAGTTGGCGGTATGCTTGTAATCCTCAACCGTCGTAGCAGCCCACCAAACGCCTTCGTCTCCATCATCTCTCATATTGATGTCGGAATCATTGCCTCTAGTGTAGTTGCCGCCGCCCGGCAAAGCTGAAAATCCGAAGTCGTCCATACCGTTGCCATCTCTGCACGGTTCATCTCCGCACTGGGTTCTGCACGGTATATCGTCTTCACGACCGCAATACTCATTCCATCCGCTATTTGATTTCAATTTCTTAGCTCCAGTTTCTGTCCCGCCAGCCGCCGCTATCAATTTTACCCAATCCGTAGTATCCGGCAACTTCCATCCTGCAGGACATGCTTCCATCGCTGCCTGCCAATTGTACAGCCTTCCGTATTTTTCGCAGTAGGCAGGGTCATTGTAGTAGCATTTTGAACCGTTCGCCTCGTAGTTCAAATTTTCCGCCATCCAAACCTGCTCGCCGATTTTGACGATTTTATAGACTTTGCCATCGCGGGAATCTTTTATATTCACCGCTTCTTCTTCCTCGCAAGCATTGAGTGTGAATGTTATGGCAAGCCCTAAGGCTGCCGTGAGCGCGAGTTTAGCTAGTTGCTTTTTCATTGGGTTTCCTCCTTAGTTTTGTATGCAACGGATGCTGAAAAAGAAACTCTTAGATTCTGGGTTGCTGCTGAATTCATTCGCACCGTATACACCACTCGTCCAACCGTAGGCGCCGCCGCTGCTACTTTCCTCTGTGCTACTCCACCAATAGCCGTGGCTGCCAACATATTGAAAAACGCCACTTCTTGAATATCCGTAGCCGCCCGGCAGAGCGGAAAAGCCAAATGCATCCTCGCCGTTGCGAGATGTTTTATTCATACCATCACCCCATCCCACTTCATAATCATTCCATCCGCTCGTTGCATTCAGTTTCTTTCCAGCACCTTCGCCACCTGCTAAATTTACAAGTATCTGCCATTCATCTTTGCTTGGCAAATGCCAACCGCTAGGACAAGCCTTCATAGCCGTTTCCCAATTGTAAAGACGACCGTACTTGTCACAATTTACAGTATTTTCTTCTACAACAAGATAGTATTCTATTGTATATGAATCAGTTTCTTCTGTTTCTGCTACTTCTTGCGTTTGAACGTCTGTTCCTCCGCACTTGCTGCCTTTCGCCGCATAGTTCAAGTTCTCCGCCATCCAAACCTGCTCGCCGATTTTGACGGTTTTATAGGTTTTGCCATCGCGAGAATCTTTTATAGAATCTCCACCACCGCAAGCGTTGAGTGTGAATGTTATGGCAAGCCCTAGGGTTGCCGTGAGTGCGAACTTTGTTAGTTTGCTATTCATTGTGTTACCTCTGTTTTTAATTGATAAATTTAGTAAATGCTGGTTAATAATACTTGCTATTTTGTTGTTGCGTATGTTTGGGGCTTCACTTATTCAACGCGGCTATTGAAACCTTCTTTACACCCGCTACGGTGCAAGCGTCTATCACAGAAACCAGCTTGCCTGTTATCGCATCTTTATCGGCGATTAGCACCGCTTCCCTTTCTGGATTTTTTGCCAAAATTCCTTTAAGGACATCGCTCAAACCTGCCAAATCAACCTGACGCTCGTCTATGTGAATTGTGCCGTCTCTGGTTATGGCTATTAAAATATTTTCCTTTTCCAACTGGTTCGCGGTTTGCGCTTGCGGCTTTTTCACCTCAACACCCGTTTCCCTTGTAAATGTGCTTGTGACAACAAAGAATATCAGCAAGATAAATACCATATCCATCAGCGGTCCAATGTCTATGTTAGCCTCTCTTTTTGCCCTGGGCTTGTATTCCAAAAAATCCACGCTGTTATTTGCCATATTTTTCCGCCAGCCTGTGATTCAGCAAAAGCAGCGGGAACGCTATTACAAGCCCGCTTTGCGTTGTTATCAATGCCTCTGAAATGCCATCTGCCATGAGGATTGGATTTTGATTCCCGTAAACAGTTATGACCTTGAATGTTTGAACCATTCCCGTCACCGTGCCTAAAAGCCCCAAAAGCGGAGCGACTTTTGCCATAATCCCGGACATGTGCAACGCCTTATGCACAGGTATAATCCTATAAAAACCACAATACAGGTAATAAAAACCAAAAGCCCCAACCAAGAGAATAGGCAACAGAACAATTCCGCCTGCAAGGGCTGTGCTATAAAGTTCGTCTATAAGGGCGTTGAACACCGCTCACATCCTTATATCTATATAGACCTCATTTTTCCACTGCCCAACCAAAGACTGCAATTTAAGGTTAGACATATAAGAGGCTGCCATATTTTCAATTACGTGATAATCTTCTTCCAAATTATATTCCCGGACTTGTGCCTCGTTATCCAAGCGAAAAATTCTGTAAGAACCGTCAATCATTTCCGGCTCGGAAATTTCACCAACTCTTAATGAAGATACTATTCTGCTATATTCAGGTTCTATTAACTTTCTCTCCTGCCAGCCAAAACTCCCACCCCTGAAAGAGGTTTCCCTGTCTTTGCTGAGTTGCGTCGCGGCTTTTGAAAAGCTCGTTTTCTCTTTTTCTATTTCACTTTTCAGAGAATCCAGCCTGCGCAAAACTCCAAGGGAATCCGCTTGCGAAGGGTTCATTCTGAGGAGTATGCGAGATGTTTTTATGCCATCCTCCTTTTTTCCTAAAAGCCTTATTATAGTCCAGCCTTCTTTTGTCAATACAGGTTGGTCTGTCCATTCGCCGATGCTCAACCTCATGGCTGCTCTCTCGTAATCCGGGTCGCCGGAACCCCTGCGCAAATATGCGGAAGTGTCGCTTGAGGCGTCTTGGGAATGATTTTTGGCTAGCACCGCCCAATGCACACCTCTGACCAGAGAATCTATTATGGCAAGCGCCACGTTTTTGACGGAATCCGATATTTGCTTGTTAGGCTCCACGGGCAGGCTTATGGTGCTGAATAAAAGGCAATCGTATTGGCGTGGGATGCTGTCTTTATAAGAGGAGTAAAATTCCTCCACTTCTTTCTTAGTCGGGTTTATTATGCCCACGTGCTTTTGCCTTATGCGAGAGAGCAGTATTTCGTCTTTGAAACGCTCCATCAACCTTTCTCTATACTGTGCCATGCTCATTCCAAGCTGGTCCCTTATAGCCCTTTCCAACGCCGCCAAAGAAGTGTTTTGGCGAGCCGCTAAACCCTTTATATGAGAATCAACCCTTTGCGAAAGCTCCGTTTCTTCCACCGTTATTGAATCCCTGGAGACACGGGAGAGCAAGACTTTTTCCTCTATAATCCTGTCTAAAACTCTGGACATCTGCTCACTTTCTGGCAACTGCAAAAAACCAGGGGAGGCTTGGAATTGGTAAAGCGCGGACATCAAATCCGAGCGCAGAATAACCTTGCCGTCCACAACCGCAACTATGGATTCCAACAAAATAGGCTCTCTTTTAGCGGAATTCTCCGCCGCGAAAAGCGAAAAAGCACCGATTAGCAACGCGAGTAAAATTCTAGACATTGAGGAAAATATAGTAAAAAAGTAGATAATCGGCGTTTACTATATTTATTATTGATGATAAGCTTAAGTAATGGCAACTAATGTCCGATAATATAGTTATTCACGTCCTAATGGCTATGGAATCTTAAATTGTTATGAAAAATAGATTAGCGTCAATTCCATTTTCAAGCATACCGCCGAATCAGAATCTATTGGCGAGGACGATCTTAGTATTTTTTGATGACAAACAACAAAATAGTACAATAAAAAGAATTGCAATAATTATCGAAAAAGAGAACAGAGCGTTTATTATTGACAGTAAAGAGCAAATTGGAATAATCGATGTAATAGGTAATCAAGATGGATACGGAAATATTTTGTGGGCGCCAAAAGAAAGAATTGGCCTTTTGCGCAGACTTAGCTCGGAAAAGCTACTTGAAAGCGACCCACCTATTACCGATCCAAAGATAATTAAATCAGTTTCTATTATTCGCAATGCAGAGAAAGCGAGTAATAGCACCGAAAGCATACTCTCTGCCGATGTTTTGGCACTTGCCCAAGTATATATAGAGCGATATCCACTAATTCCGGGAGGGCAGTGAGTATGGCTGAAATAGTATATAAAGGGCAAACCATAAATAATAATGCAGCACAAGAAAAGATTGCTAGCATGCTTGCTGCTGAGGCAAAAGATGCAGAAGGCAGAAAGCTTTCTAAATCCGCCATACAGGCGGAAATGGCTAGAGATTTAGTTAAAAAGAATATAGACCCGGATTTAATAGACTTTTTGATATACGGGAAAACGCCTTCGTAATTTAGACGATTTTCTCCAGCCCGCCCATATATGGTTTTAAAACCTGCGGAATAATAAGCGAACCGTCCGATTGCTGGTATTGTTCGCAAATTGCAACCATAACTCTGGGCGTTGCAAGCCCGGAACCGTTCAAGGTATGCACAAAGGTGTTTTTGCCATTTATTTTCACGCGAATATTTGCCCTGCGTGCCTGATAATCCTCAAAATTGGAAACAGAGCTGACCTCAAGCCATTTTTTTTCAACAGGGGCAAATACCTCCAAATCGTAGCATTTTGCTGCCCCAAACCCCAAATCGCCTTTGCAGAGCGAAACAACCCTGTGCGGAAGCCCTAATTCCTGCAAAAGTTTTTCGCCGCAAGCGACCAATTCCTCGTGATTCTCGTAACTCTTTTCAGGGTGGGCAAAATAGACCATTTCCACCTTGTTAAACTGGTGCAAACGGAGCAAACCACGGGTGTCTTTGCCATAACTGCCCGCTTCTCTGCGAAAACACGCTGAGTATGCACACAGTTTCAGAGGTAGGTTGCTTTCTGGAATAATTTCATCTGCGTAGAGGTTTGTAACCGGAACTTCTGCGGTTGGGATTAAAAATAAATCATCGTCTTTATCGCATCTATACATATCCTCTTCAAATTTTGGGAGTTGCCCCGTGCCTGTCATTGTTTTGCGGGTTACAAGAAATGGGGGAATAACCTCTTCAAAGCCAAAACGCTCGCGGTGAGAATCTAAAAACCATTGGAGCAAAGCTCTCTCAAGCCTTGCGCCCAAACCCCTGTAAACGGGAAAACCGCTGCCGCTTATTTTTGCGCCGCGTTCAAAATCAAAGAGACCGAGTTTCTCACCCAAAACTTTGTGGTCAAGGGCTGAAAAATCTATATGGCGAGGCTCGCCCCAGGTGCGAACAACAATGTTGTCTTCGCTGCTTTTGCCTTCTGGCACTGAACTATGAGCGATGTTTGGGATGCGCATAAGTCTGTCGGTTTGTTCTTCGTCTATCAAGCGAATTTTTGTATCCAATTCGGAAATTTTATCACCCACAATGCGCATTTCTTCTACGGCTGAATCCGCGTTTTGCCCAGCTTTTTTAAGCTCCCCTATTTTTTTTGAAGCGGTGTTCCGCTCTGCTTTTAACTTCTCTGTTTCGGCAATTAACTCCCGTCTTTTAACATCAAGCCCCAGAACCTCGTCTATGCTTATGGCAGAGTTCTTTTTTTCCGTTTCCACACGGTAAAACTCAGGATTCTCACGAATTTTTTTTATGTCTAGCATAGATGGAATGTAGAAAAATTTATTATTTTATCCGTGCTATCTATCAAATCGGAAGTGAATTTATGAATGGAATTTTATTGCTCGTACTGTCAAGCGTTTGTCTTGCTGCAGCCTATGTGGTTTATGGCGGTTATTTGGCGAAAAAATGGGGAATAGACGCAAACAAAAAAACACCCGCGCACGAATTAAACGACGGCGTAGATTACGTTCCGGGCAAAAGAAACGTGGTGTTTGGACACCAGTTCGCTTCAATAGCGGGCGCAGGACCGATAAACGGACCGATTATCGCAGCGATGTTCGGCTGGATTCCTGTGCTTTTGTGGATACTCGTCGGAGGAATTTTTATCGGAGCCGTACAGGATTTCGCGACTATGTATGCGTCTGTCAAAAACAAAGGGCGCACAATCGGCTATGTTATAGAGCAGTATATCGGACAAACGGGTAAAAAGTTGTTTTTGATGTTTGTGTGGTTGTTTTCCATTCTCGTCATCGCCGCTTTTGCCGACATAGTAGCACAGACGTTCAGCGGTTTTTCTACAAACGGAGGCAAAATTGCGGCAAATGCATCGGTTGCTTCAACGTCCATCTTTTTTATAGTTGCGGCGGTCGGGTTGGGATTTTTTATAAGAAGAAAACCCAATAACCTTTTGCAGACTGCGGTAGCGATTATTTTGCTTGCCGTCTGCGTCTCGCTGGGACTGCTGTTTCCGATTTATATGACGCAGCATTTTTGGCTGCCTTTCGTGTTCGGATACATATTTATAGCGTGTATTACGCCTGTTTGGGCGCTGCTTCAACCGCGTGATTACCTCAATTCGTTTCTGCTTATCGCTATGATGATTTGCGCTTTTGTCGGCGTAATCGTCAATAATCCGAAAATGAATATCGCGCCTTTTACCGGTTTTTACGTAAATGGAAATTATCTTTTCCCTATACTCTTTGTAACGGTCGCGTGCGGGGCGGTTTCGGGTTTTCATGCGCTTATAGCGTCTGGAACCGCATCAAAACAAATAGACAACGAACGCGATATGCTTCCGGTTTCGTTTGGAGCGATGCTCATTGAGTGTCTGCTTGCGGTGCTTGCACTTATAGCGGTCGGCGCGCTTGCTTCGGGCGGAAAATTGCCGCAGGGAACACCACCTGTAATTTTTGCAAACGCCGTTTCCGGTTTTTTGATGACACTGGGATTGCCGCAGAATATAGTATACACTCTTGTCACTTTGTCTATCTCCGCGTTTGCGTTGACTTCTCTTGATTCTTGTGCGAGAATCGGACGATTGGCTTTTCAGGAACTTTTTATGAACGACAAGAAATCGTCTTTGCTCGTCAAAATTTTATGCAACAAATACTTTGCGACTACGGCGACGCTTGCTATGGGATACTCGCTTGCGCTGCGTGGCTATCAAGATATATGGCCTCTTTTTGGTTCGGCGAATCAACTGCTCGCCGCACTTGCGCTGATTGCTTGTGCCGTGTTTCTCAAAAAGACAAATCGCAGCGGATTTCCGCTTTATATTCCGTTTGCGTTTATGCTTGCGGTTACGTTTTTTGCGCTTGGAATAAGCATATACAAGTTAGCGAGCAAAATTCCCGAAAATTTTGTTGTCGCCGCCGACGGCATGCAATTGCTCTTTGCCGTCTTGCTTTTGGGGCTTGGAATTGTGGTTGCGGTAAAAGGCGTTAAGGCGCTTAAACAACAGAATAAGTTTTTGGGGAGAGTATAGATATGGTCATTATCCTTAAAAAAATTGCAAAAGATGAAAAATTGTTGTTTAAAATCGCCTTAGGTATTTCAGCAGTTTGGATTCTTGCGCAAATCGTGCTTATAGTTTGTTTTTGGGAATATCCTCATATTAAAGGAGATTCGGGTAACTATATTTCTATGGCACAGCGTTGTTTCAATAAGGGGCAATGGTATCCAATGGCGGAAGATGTTTATTCCATTTGGCTTTGTGCGCAGGGCTTAATCAATCTTCTTATTCTGCAATTTCGCATTTTTGGCACTACGAATTTCAATGACATACTGAATTTATTTTTAAACATTGCGATATTGCTTGAGATATATTATTTGGGCAAAAAATTCTTTTCTAAACGCACGGGGCTTATTTCCATAATTATTTTCTGCTTTTTTTATTCAAATTTTTTTATAGTTTTAGAACCACTTACAGAACTCCCTTTTTTATTTCTATGTTTAAGCGCTCTGTGCCTTGTTTTCTCAGGAAAATGGAAATACGTTATTGTAGCCGCTCTGTTATTTGCTCTCGCTAACTGGTTCCGTCCGCTGGCAATCGTATTTCTCTTCGCTTCGGCAGTGTATTTCTTTATCACAAAAGCAAAGTTTTACAATTACATAGCTTTGGTTATCCCTTATATACTCGTTCTTTTCATCATAGGAACAATAACTGAAAACAAAATAGGTCATTTTGTCTATCAATCCCAAACATTTGGATATAATCTTTTGATGACCTCGCATGATAACGCTAAAGGAAACGTAGACCATTACATATTTAACGAAGAAGACGGTGTTGGTTTTATTGAAAATAGAGATTCATTAACTTTTAAGGAAACAGATTCAATATGGAGGGAGCGTTCTTTCAAGTGGATTAAGGAACATCCCATAAAATATATCGCTTTGTTCTTTAAAAAAATTCCAGCTTTATATATTCATGATGCTTGGCCCTTTTTTGGATATTGGTTTGATGAAAATGTCGCAATAAATTTCTTCAGAGATAATGCTGCCTCAAAGGATATATTTGTCAAAAAAATTCTATTCCAGTCGCTAATCTCCATCCCTTATTATTTAACATTTCTGCTCTTCTTTTATGCTTTGTGGAAGAATCGCAAGAAAATTTTTTCCGCCAAGGTGATATTTCCCGTGATATTCATAACGGGTACTATCATAACCTGTATTTTCCCTATTGGAATGCGTTACCATTATCCTTTCATGTTTGCTGTGATAATTTACGCAGCGTGGGGGCTTGACAACTGTTTAGAAACGGCGGTATCCTGAGCTTCTAGTTTTTTTTGAGCATCTAATTTCATTTTTGCGGCATTAGCTGCTATTTGCCTGTCTGAAGGAGAAGGCTCGGCGGGGGCAAGGGCTGCTTTGTAAACTACGTCTGCTTTTCTTATGGTTGCTTCTGGAGTTCTTTCAGGGCTTGTGTCTATATTTACATGCCCGCTGTTTGCATATCTTTTGCCATCCGGTCCTGTTACATAATCGTAGCTTGCGCCTCCCTGTGCATATCCGCCAGCTGCGTTTAGATGCGCTTGTTCATGGGCACGCACCTTTCTGTCTATTTTCTCCAATTCATCTACTTTTCTTTGGTTTTCCTCGCTCAGTTTTTCCCTTCCGGAAATATCCCTTTCTTTTTTATCGCCTTTATCCAAAGCCTCCCAGCCCTCATCGGAAAAGGAAAGTTCATAGCCATCCGCATTCTCCTGAGCTTTGGCGGAATTTGCGTAATCAGATGAATCACGCTTAACACCTACGTCTGTTTCTGCCACAAAAAGTTCATTCTGTGGACTTTTAATGCCATTGACCATAAACATACCCATATTCATTCCTCTTATCGGTATATTTTTGAAAAACTTTAGTAAAAATTTATAAATACAACATTTCCACCATTCCGCCGAATTCAATGCGAATGGGCATTTCCAGCTTCCCGCTGAAATCTTCCCCGTCCAATTGAATAAATTCATCATTTGCAAGGCTAATTTCAACTTCCTTTGCCTTTATCACGGAACTACCAGCTCCTATGGAAATCGCTTTCAAAAAGCCTTTTATGGACTTTATCGGCAAAACCTCAAGCAATCCATCTGCCATATCCGACTTGCCGAATGGGTTGCTTCCGCCTGCATAGCTTGGAATATTGCCTATGATAATTGAACGGTTATTTTCAAGGGGGAAAACCCTCTTTTCACCTTGTTTATCCGTTATGCGCAATTCGCCAGTCTTCAAGCGATAGTCTTTATCCGCGAAGAATCTTTTTACGTAATGTAGCTTGTTTTTTATCACGGAATTGCCTGCTATTTTTCCTTCCGCTCTGTCAAGGTTAAAATCATGGGCAATACGGGCATCCACGCCAGCGGAAAAATAGTTTGCCATTGCGAATTTTCCGTTCACCTTCCATAAATCAAAATTTCTTGATTTTGCCGATACCAATTTGCGAACTATATACAGCAAACCCCTGCTCACAAGGGCATCATAGAGATTTAAAACTCTGGCTAAATCGTTTCCGGTTCCGAGAGGAATAATGCCTATTTTCACATGTTTGAATTCCTGATAACGCAAAAGAACGCTGAACACCGCTGTTGCCGTGCCGTCTCCGCCAACCGCTATTACGCATTCCGAACTTGCCAGAGCTTCTTTGACCTGTTCTTCAAAATTTCCATAAACACTAAACTCCCTTTTCCATTCCAGTTCATCAAAACCCATGGAACGCATAATTTCCGGCAAAAATTCAAACACAACATTACCTCGTCCGCCACCGCTGACAGGGTTTATCAAAAAATGAATTTTTTTAGAAATAGCCATATCCCCCTATTGTTTTTTGTGCATTATCGCCATCTTCTAGCGTTTCAGGGGTGAATATAGTATTTCTCAAGACTCTTTTTCAAAATCTCTTTCACCATGTCGGGATTTCCTGAGCCGCTCAGTTTTCTCATCACTTGGCCCATCAAAAAGCCATAAGCCTTCACTTTGCCAGCTTTATAATCCGCGACCGCATCCGGGTTGCCCGATAAAATGCTGTTTACCGCGTCTATAACCACTTTGTCATCGGTGACCATCATCAACCCTTTTTCGGCTATATAAGCCTCTGGGTCAACATTGTTTGTGAAAACCGCCTCAACCACCTCTTTATAGGAATTTCGGTTTATTTTCCCGCCTAATACCAGAGTTATCAAAGTCGATAGCTTTTGCCCATCTAAGGATAATTCCTCCGGCAAAGTGTTGGTTTGGTTCATCAGCCGCATAATCTCGCCTGTTATCAGATGCGCAGATTCCAACGGCTCGCCGCTTTTGCCAGAAATAAGCTCAAACAACTCGGAAATATTTTTATGCACGGTCAGAACCGAAGCCTCGTACTCCGAAATTCCCAGAACACGCACATAGCGTTCCCTTTTTTGAGGAGCTAATTCCGGCATACTCTTTTCAACGCTGTTCAACCAAGCATCGTCAACTTTTATTGGCAATAAATCTGGTTCTGGGAAATAACGGTAATCGTGGGCATCCTCTTTGGAACGCATAGCGTATGAGATGCCTTTGTCATCGTCCCAGCGGCGTGTTTCTTGCTCAATTTTTCCGCCGCCTTCCAAAATTCCAATTTGGCGCACAGACTCACACGCAATGGCACGGGCTATCGCTTTAAACGAATTTAGGTTTTTCATCTCGGTGCGCACACCCAATTCACCGCCAGCCTGGCGAACCGAAAGGTTCACGTCGGCGCGAATGGAACCCTCTTGCATTTTGCAATCGCATATACCAAGATAAAGCAGAGTTTCCCGCAATTTTTCAAGGTAGGCGATAACCTCTTCGCTGCTGCGAAAATCGGGCTGCGATACTATTTCCAAAAGAGGAACTCCGCAGCGGTTGAAATCCATATAGGTGTTACCGTTTTGCGGGTTGTGGACTAACTTGCCCGCATCTTCTTCCATGTGTATCTCGCGTATTCTTATTGACCTTTTTTGCCCATCTATTTCTATTTCCATGTTTCCGTTAGTGCAAATTGGGGCATACAGCTGAGATACCTGATAGGCTTTTGGCAAATCTGGATAAAAATAATTTTTGCGGTCAAATTTGCCATATCTTGTGATAGCGCAGTTGAGCGCAATGCCAAGCCGCATTGCGTATTCCACCACGTTGCGGTTCAGCTTTGGCAAAACACCCGGCATTCCAGAACATATAGGGCATACATGAGTGTTCGGATCGCCGCCAAAATCCGTGGTGCAGCCACAAAAAATCTTTGACTTTGTTGACAATTCGGCGTGGACTTCCAAGCCCATAACTATTTCCCAACTCATACCGCTTTTCCTCCGGGCTTTTTTGTATGGTGCTCTGTGCGGTGTTGATAAACCTGCGCTGCCCCCACGAGTTTTTCCTCTGAAAAAGCGTCCCCTATGAGCTGAAAGCCAACAGGCAAATTCTGCCCGTTAAACCCGCACGGGAGTGCCACAGCCGGAAGCCCAGCCAGGTTGATGGACACGGTATATATATCCCCCATATACATCTTCATAGGGTCGTCTATATTTTCACCTATTTTGTATGCAGCGGTGGGTGCAACGGGAGAGATTAGCATATCAAAACGCTTAAACAATTGATTATAAGCATCTTTTATCAACGCCCGTACTTGCAAAGCCTTTTTATAATAAGCATCATAATACCCAGAAGAAAGCACAAACGAACCGAGCATAATTCTTCTCTTCACCTCAAGCCCAAAACCCTCATTGCGGGAGAGCCTGTAAACATCGGAAAGCGTTTTTGCATTCGCGCTTCTATAACCGTATTTTAATCCATCGTATCTGGAAAGATTAGACGAGGCTTCGGCGCAAGCGATGATGTAGTAAGCGTGAATTATATAATCCATAAGCGGCATATCGAATTCCTCGATGACAGCACCAGCCGCCTCAAATTCCTTTGCTGCCGCCAAAACCGCTTGCTTAACGCCATCGTCAATACCGCTGGCAAAGTAATTGCGCGGCAAACCTATTTTAACGCCGTCCAAGCGGTCGGTATTTTTTTGAACAAAATTAAAAGGTTTTTCTATCACGCAAGTGCTATCCCTATCGTCCGGTCCGGAAATTATTGACAGCAACGATGCGCAGTCATCTATATTCCTTGCAATGGGGCCTATTTGGTCAAGGGACGAGGCGTAAGCTATAAGCCCATATCTAGACACAGAACCATAAGTTGGTTTTATGCCGGTAGCTCCGCAAAAAGAGCAAGGTTGGCGTATGCTGCCGCCTGTGTCGGAGCCGAGCGCAAGCGGAATTTCGTG
>Ga0268262_10000974_pt1 | contig 36895 bp, 34 predicted proteins | sample TergutNc150P3_FD_190354 | JGI IMG/M metagenome (GOLD analysis project Ga0268262, IMG submission 190354) | Nasutitermes corniger P3 segment gut microbial community from laboratory colony in Florida, USA - Nc150 P3 (SPAdes) (version 2) | ecosystem: Host-associated > Arthropoda: Insects >...
TCACAAAAACAATGACTGCCAAGCTGCCGAGCGGTGAACCAGTCGCGTACGTAATTTCATCAAAAGGTTGTAAGGCTCAGTCAGATAATTTACATTTCAACTACGAAGGCTACCAAGAACTTGGTACACGGTATGGCAAAAAAATGCTGGAGCTTTTGTATAAGTGAGTAATTTTCTATATTGATTGTTATATCAATAGGGGGGTATATGGAACGTTTTTTGGTTTTTTTTGCCGTTTTAGGTTCTCTTCTTGTTTTTGCTTGTTCAAGCAAAGATAGTGTCGTAGGACCTTCTGAAGGTGGTTTGTCTTCATATCAAGTTTTGTCCTCGTCAGAGGTTTATGTTTCGTCTTCGTCAGAAGTACTTGCTTTGTCCAGCAGTTCTGAGGAAGCCTTCAGATCTAGCTCTGATATTAGCAGTAGTTCCGAGGAGGAAGAGAATACAAGTAGCTCTAGCTTGGATATCAGCAGCAGTTCCGAGGGGGAGGATTTAAGTAGCTCTAGTTTGGATATCAGTAGCAGTTCTAGTAAGGAGAGTGTGAGCAGTTCTAGCGTGGCAAAGAGCAGCAGTTCTGCGGCAGTTGCAAGCAGTTCTAGTTCGGTAAAGAGTAGCAGCTCCGTTGCACAAAGCAGTTCTTCTGCTGTGGTGGCAGATTCAAAAGAGAATTTTCATATTTATTTGGCTTTTGGGCAGTCAAATATGGAAGGGCAGTGCTCGCAGAATAATTCGGTAGTCTATAATGATGTACTTCCAGATTCATACAAAGAAAATGTGGACTCGCGTTTCCAAGTTATGACTGCGGTGGCTGGAAGTTATAAACTTGCAAAAAATGGTAGCCAACAACGCGAACAAGGCAAATGGTACACCGCAGTTCCGCCACTCGTTAGAGATAACCTCTGCTTGAGTCCAGTTGATTATTTTGGCAGAACTATAGTAGCAAAAACGCCGTCAAACATAAAAGTGGGTATTATTGTGGTTGCAGTGGGTGGAGCAGCCATTGAGGGATTTGGAAAAACAGGTTCCGAAAATTATTACAGCAATCAAGAAAGCTGGATGAAAGCTTATGCGGCAAAGTACAACAACAATCCTTACAAACGCTTAGTTGACCTTGCCAAAGAAGCCCAAAAAGTAGGTGTTATCAAAGGTATTTTAATGCATCAGGGTGAATCTGGCGCAGCAAACGGAAACTATAGCCAAAAAGTAAAAGCCATTTATGATAATATTCTCTCCGACTTAGGGCTTTCGGCTAACTCCGTTCCATTTCTCGCTGGTCAGGCTTATGGCAACAATAACAGCAATATAAGTTCCATTCCAAACGCAATGGGTAAAATGCCAAACGGAGAGAGTGTGGGCTATGTAATTTCTTCGCAAGGATTAACAGCTGTTAGCGATAATCTGCATTTTACCTACGAAGGATACAAAACTCTTGGCACACGGTATGGAGAAAAAATGCTGGAAATTTTGTATAAGTAATCAGCGTGTATTTACTAAATTTCCCTTGAATGCTATACTCCCCAAAAATTCGCGAAGAAGAACTCAAAAACAGAGTGGCAGCGGATTTTTTTGCAAAATATGATTGTGCCGAAATAATCAAGGATATAGATTTTGCAGTGAAATTGAAACGCCCTGCGAGTAGCATTAACTTCAATGACGAATATTTGTTGTGGGCAGAGGCTAAATCCGCGCCAAGCGACATTCTGCTTATGCTCACCCAACTGGTGCTTACCATAGGCAAAGCCCGAACATTCAACAAAGTTTTGCCACCGAAATTTTTGGGCTGTTTTGACTGCGAAAAAATAGCCTTCATTCCCTACGCCGATATACAGGATATTTTCCATCAAAACGATTTCAACTGGAATGTGGCTCCTTCCAACCACAATAGCCGCGAGTTCAAGCAAATTTACGCTCAGATAGACAAAATAATAAACAACGGCGAGCCGCATAGAACCTACCTTTTCAAATTCAGCGATGAAAACAGCTTGAAATTGTTTATCCTCAAAAATTTCCTCATAGGAAAAAACAATGTTTCTAAAATAAGGATAGACAAAAATAATTTCATAAGCATTTATAGCAAATGGCTGGAGACTGTAAAGCCAACAATATCTGTTAATTGGGATGCTGCTAAGAAAAAGGGGATTCTCAGCGGACATTTTTACATTGCTGATTTGATAAGCGATAAAAACAACTCGCTAAAAGAAAATTTGATGGTAGTTCTACGTGCGACCCGTTATGAGATGAACCGCCATAAAGATGAATTCGGTGCTTTCTCCTCAAGTGAAGTAAGTTTCAACGACAAACAACGCGCTCACAATGCTTTTTGGGCAATATATGAACGCCCACCCAAAGAGGATTATTGGGATTATATCATTGAACGCCAAGACCTGCTTGTTCCCCAAGATGTGCGTGAGCGGAAAGGTAGCTATTTTACGCCGCAAATATGGGTTGAACTTTCGCAAAAATATATTGCCGATGTTTTGGGCGAGAATTGGCAGGATGAGTATTATGTTTGGGACTGTGCAGCAGGCACAGGCAATCTTTTGGCAGGGCTAACAAACAAATACAATATCTGGGCATCCACGCTTGACAAGGCAGATGTTGATGTTATGCACGATAGGATAGACAATGGTGCAAATTTATTGAAAGAGCATTGTTTTCAATTTGATTTTTTGAATGACGATTTTGACAAGTTGCCCGAAGGTTTACAACAAATTATTAACAACCCCAAGAAACGCAAGAAACTTATTGTTTATATAAACCCACCCTATGCGGAAGCAACGAGTTATGGAATTAGAAGCAAAGCAGGGGTTAGCTCTACTCATAAAACATACCTGAAATATAAAGATTTGGTGGGTATTGGAATAAATGAGATTTTTGTGCAGTTTTTCGTACAAATTATCAATTTAATTCCTGATTGCAAATTAGCTTCGTTTGGAACTTTAAAATATGTAATTTCGCAAAATTTTGTAAAATTCAGAGATTTTTTTAAGGCGGATTTTAAAAAAGGCTTTATTTGTTGCTCTAATTCATTTGACAATGTAAAGGGCAAATTTCCAATAGGTTTTCTTTTTTGGGATTTAGAAAATAAAAAACATATTTCTAAAATTAAGGTTGATGTTTATGACAATGATAAAGACGTAAAACAATCTATTTTCATTGGAACCAAAAAATTTTTTCCCGTTGAAAAAGGCAAATTGATAATTGATTGGTTGCGAAAATATTTTGATAAGAAAAAGGAAAATATTGGCTATTTGAGAATACAAGGAACGGATTTCCAAACAAATAATACTATTAGCATAGCAAGCAAACCGACTGCAAACGATATTAGAGAGTCAAAAATTACAGAAATAACAAGCAATAATTTAATTGAGTGTTGTATTTATTTTACCGTACGCCATTGCATAGAAGCCAACTGGCTCAACGACCGCGATCAATTCCTTTATCCAAATGACGGTTGGAAAACAGACGATGAATTTCAAAATGATTGTCTCGCCTATACCTTGTTTCACGGGCAAAACAACATTTCCAGCAAACACGGCATAAACCATTGGATTCCATTTATAGAATGGGATGTAGGTGCCCACGATAAATTTGATAGCCATTTTATGACAGATTTTATTGCAGGAAAAATAGAAATGATGCTTCGGGAACCTGGTTTATTTTACAATGCTGGTGCTGGCACTGGAGGCGGCGGCACAAGCAAGGTGCCATATAAAGAGAAAAAGGCACTTAAATTTTCAAAAACTGCAAAAAATGTTTTCAAAGCAGGGCTAGAATTGTGGAAATACTACCACTCACAGCCAAATTGCAACGTAAATGCAAGTTTATACGACATTCGCGAGCATTTTCAGGGCAGGAATGCTCAGGGCAAAATGAACAATAAAAGTGATGATGAAAAGTATAATGAGTTGATAGGAGATTTGCGTTCTGCGCTTAAAGAACTTGCCCAGAAAATAGAACCTAAGGTTTATGAGTATGGTTTTTTGAAAGATTTCTAAATTATAGCCTTCAATGGCAAAAGTAATTTCCCTCTTGGTTTTATTGCTCTCTGCCCTTGCTTTTGCAAGGGCTTCTGCTGTGATTACCTTGGAAATGCCCATTGGAGCTAGGCAACTCGGCATGGGAGAGAGTGGGGTTGCTCTTGGAGACGATGGCAATGCGCTTTATTACAATCCAGCAGGGCTTGCATTTGGACCACTCGCAAATGAATGGGAATTGTCAAAAGAAGGTAAATTCACCGCACTTGCCGCTCGCAATCGCAGAGGTTTTTTAACCCGCAATGAGGTTTGGGCAGGAATGGCAAATGGTATTCTGCACTTTGACGGTCAGGCTTGGCGTGAAAACGTGATCATTCCCCTTGAAGGAAATGCAAAACTGAGAGATGTTGTGCGAACTTTCATAGGCTCAGAAACTTCTCTTGATTCCATATCCGGCGTGGTGCGCGCATATAATGGCATAAAAACATTGAACGAAGAAGAATTGCTGGTTGAGGTTAAAATTCCTTTTTCTGTTATTATTAAAGACTCTGTAACGGCTTTGCTTTACGAAACACGCACGGAAAAACTTTGGATAGGCACAACTAAGAGTTTGTTTCGCTTTGACGGAAAAGGTTTCAAGGATTTTGCCTCGGAATTTGGAACACGCAAAATAACCGCCATTGCAAACCAAGGCGCAACCCTTTGGATAGGCACAGATAATGGTCTTTTCGCTTATAGAAACGGGACTTTTGAGCAAAGAGGCGCGGTTTTGCCATCTCAAAAAATAACTTCTATTGCTTGGCACGAAGCTCGCAAAGAGCTTTATGTTGGCGTGGACAGCGCAGGCATAGCAAGGCTAATCCCAAAACAAAACGATGGCGATAAAGACAAGTGGAGCGTATTTGCGCTTGAAGATGGTATTATGGATTTAAGCCCAAAGGCAATGGCTATAGATAGCTCTGGGCATATATGGGCTGCGCACAAAGAAGGGCTTTCGCATTTTAATTTGAGAAGATGGGAGCAAGTTCGTTTTGAGAAAAACGAGGTTTATAGCATAACTATTTCTGAAAAGGGTGCTATTTGGATTGGCACAGAAAAAGGCGTGTGGAGCTATTTGCCAGAATATGCAACTCCAAGCGGCCGCAAAAGCGAAACAGAAATGAACAGAGCCGAAGATACGCAAGGGCAGTGGAGCCATTACCATACGGGAAATGGGCTTGCGAGCAATACGGTTTGGAATGTGCTTGCGCTCGGCAACGATTTATGGCTAAGCACGGTTGCAGGCGTTGAACGCTACCACGCGGCGCAAAACCAAGTTGCATTTTTTTATGAAAAACTTTTGCCTATTCTCAACATTCCAGACCTCTATCATCTATACACGGGAGTAACTTTTCCGCTTGGCGACTGGGGAACTTGGGGTTTATTTGTGAATTTCATAAGTTTTGGCGAAACATTTGTTTCAAGTGATTTTGACGAAGACAAAGAAGGCAGTTCTTTTAACAGTTCTGAAACGGTTGTTGGTTTGAGCTATGGAACAAAGCTGAACAAGAATTGGGCTTTGGGACTGAGTTTCAAATTTTTCTATTCTGCACTAAGTTCTGGAGAAGGGTTAAACGAACCAGATGCAACCACGGCGAGCTATGCAGTTGATATTGGTGTTTTGGGGCGCAATTTGTTTGGTGTGAACGGGCTTAGATTTGGTACGGTGCTTGCAAACATAGGCCCTAATGTTTACTATGTGGAAAAATCCAACAATTATCCCATTCCTTTAACTTGGCGTTTTGGGCTTTCTTACGATTTAGTAAAACTCCCAGATCATCGCATAACATTGAACACAGATTACAGCAGAATGGTTATCTACGAAAATTCCAAAGGAGAGGCAGAGCCATTCTATATCTCTGCTTGGAAATCTTGGTTTTACCCAGAAACATCAGCAGACGGCGATAAAACCTTAGACAAGTTCAGAAAAACTTTTCAAGAAGGTATTTTGAGTTTGGGAGCAGAATATGTTTATGCTGGCACGGTGGCACTCAGAGCTGGTTATCTCCACGATAAAATAGGCACAAGGCAGGAATTAGATATTGGTCTTGGTGTTATGCTCTCCGATATGCTACAGTTAGACATTGCAAGCGTTCAAAATGTGAGCAATTTGGACGGAGTTAGAGACGGGCAACTGAGATTTGCTGGTTTGTTCAGATTCTAAAAGAGTTTCTCTTTTAATCTCCTCTCTCAACTTTAATGTCAAACTCCGGTTCGTATTTGAATTTTACGGCTCGGAAAATTGCTCTGCCCGCTTTTAGCATTGCAAATTCTGTTTTCCCATCATAACTTGTTTTTGAACCTTGAAGAGTGCCTAAAACAAAAACATCTTGCAAAGAAAAACTACCCAAAAATTTGGAATCAAAAACAGATAGATTTCCTTGAAAAGAAGACGAATAAAAAGAAAATTTTTTGTTTGCCGTTATTTCCGAAAAATAGCTGTCTTTTGACCAAACTGCCATTTGATAAAAAATCGCATTTTCCTTGAAAATGGATTTTGTGAAATTAATAGTTCCGTAAATTATCGCATTGGTAAAATCCACATCTTTTTGAAATTCGCTTTCCAAAAAAATCACATTGCCATCAAAACGTGTGCGGACATTATTGTTTTTTTGTGCAATAACCTTTTCTTTGAAAACACAACGCGAGCAGAAAAAATCAGCCTTGACTCTTGCTTCAAGCATCGCTGAACCAACTGGAGATGGTTTTCCAATGCTAGAAAAATCCAAAACCCCTTCCACAACAGCATCCTTCATTTCAACCGATTCGCCCTTTTCCAGTTTTTTGATTATATCCCCTGCTTTAACAGTGGTTTCTCCAAAGCAGGAAGTTAGGGCAAGCAAAACAACAAACAAGAAAGGCATAATTACTGTTTCTTTATGCGTTTAACCGGATTGGCTTTTTCTCTGTACTTGGCTACTTTTTTTGCAAAAACTCCGTTTTTCTTGTCTCTGTTAAGGAGCTTTTTTATTTCTTGCGGAGTATAAGCGTTATAGGCTCCCAAATCCACAACCGAATGAACTGGAGCTTGTTTTGCTCTTTTTGCCGAAATCTTAGAATTTGCAGTTATGGGTTCCATAATGCCGTCTTCAAAATGCAAAGGCTTGCCGTTTGGTTTGGATATGAAATAGAAATTATTGTCTTCGTTGGTTTCTTCAATTACATTCTCATAATCGGCATATACAACCAAGTAGTAATCTCCGGTAATCTCTGGCATTAGGTAAGGTATTTCCATATCTAATCCTCCAGTTTCTGCTTCGCCTGCTTTTTTGCCGGGTTCAATATCCATATTGTTCCAAATTCCGCCTACAAGTGCATCGGACTCATCATATTTTCCCCAACAAACTTTATTGTCAAAATCGCTAGGTTTTTTGCAAGGTGACCCTTCTTCGTCAGTATAGCGATCTTCAAAAATAATTTCATAATCATCTTCGGCATCGTAAGCGTTGTAATATAAATAATAAACACCCCAGTTTTGGCTTGCCAATATTGCGTTTGAGCCGTTGTTATACACCTGATAAGAAAATGCACGTGCTCTGGGATTGCTGGTTTTTTCTGGGTCTAAATAGTCTTCGGCAAATTTTGCTAGCAAGTCGTAAGTGTTTTTAGGTGGAGGATTTGGAGGCACAGGATTTGGCTTTAAAGTGTCTTCTGGAGCTGAGGAATTCTGCGCTACAAAAGCGTATTTGCAAAAATCATTCAAAAAGTAATCGTAATCTATCCAGATGCTTCCATTATCTCCCCAGTTTGTGCCCCAAGAATTGCGAACCTTAAAAGCACCGCCTGTCCCCATATTATCATCATAGCCTACTAGAACCATAGCATGGCCGCCACTTTGGTTGACATCTGAGTATAAAACCGTTTTGTCTCCCCACCTTTTTCTAAAATTGTCACCGAGCTTTCCTGCAAAAAGTACAGGTCTGCCTTGGGAAAGATATGTTTTGAAATTATCTAAATCCATACCATCCATTTTAGTGCTATTTGAATAGTAGAGTTTTTCGTTGTAAGCTATTTTGCGGTAGTTTGCCAATTTGTTATTTGGGTTCATCTTTGCGTTGGAACTAGGTGCATCACACGAACTTGTCATATCATAAGGAACCTCTGCCATACTGGCTACACCACTGGTAATAAGAGCTTCCATAGCATATTCAAATGACGTTCCGCTTGAACAGCCTCTTTTTTCTGGAGGAATAACCAGCCATAAATCTTTAGGGCTGGTTTGATTTGAAGGCTTTGCCAAATCAGTAGCAGTCCAGTTTTTCTCTATGGCGTTTAGTGCAGTTTTAAAAGCATAGCCAGTGGAGAAAGCTACGCAAGTGCCATAAGACCCTTGGCTTTGCACGGGCGGAAATTTATCTTCAATGAGATAGGATTTTGGGAAGTCGCCTGCTGCATCGCCAAAGTTCTTTATATCTTGCGGAACCTCTCTAACGTTTTTTTCGTCTTCAGGTGACAATCCCGTTCCGAGAGTGTTGTTGTCAACATTACCAAGCACATCGTCTAAAAACGAGTGATTACCGCAGCTTAATAGCATAAAAAACAGCGGAACAAAGTATTTTTTCATGGGTACCTCCTAATCGACTTCCTTTCGGGCTTTTTTGGTTTCTGAACTGGAACTGGAATCTTCATCATTATTAACTTCCTTTCTGGCTTTTTTAACCTCTGAGCTAGAACTTTTTTCAATTTTCAAGCTAGAACTGGAATAATTCTTGTTTTCTGGGGCTTCCTTTCTAGCTTTCTTAGATTCTGAGCTAGAACTTTTTTCTGTCTTTGAGCTAGGGCTGGAAGTTTTTTTTTCTTCCTCTTCTGTAGATGGTAATTTTAAGTCATCTAATACTTTTTTTGCATACTGGCACTGCGAAAGAGTAAGTGCAGATAAAACAACGATTAACAATAAAATACTTTTTCTCATCACAAATTTTCCTGCGTTGAATATAGAAATTTTAAACATATACACGTAGCTTACGTGTATATGCATAGCCATGTTTTATTATTTGCAATGACCAGATAGTGACAAACTCTCAATTGTTATTACGTAAAACCAAGTCTCTTTCCAAAGAGAAGTTACATTAACAAGTTCACCGCCTCCGCATTGATTTGCTAATGATTTTGTAGCTTCTTCGGCTTTTTCCAATTTCATGGCGGTAAAACCAAGAATATTCATGTTGGATGTTCCAGCAGTAACTTTCTTTCCGCTGCTATCAACAACGGGACCGGCAACACTGGCTTTAACTGCACTGCAACCCATAAGGGCAACTGATGCGACTATTGCTAAGGATATTAGCTTTTTCATATTGAACTCCTATTGTTTTTATGTGTTGTAAAGCAAGGCCTTAAAAACAGAAAGCCTTGCAGTATTATTGCGTTTGCGAATAATTCTTTTGAAATCTTCGTTTTGAGGGGCAAAAACGTCATTTGAAACACAAATATAGAAAAAATTGGGGAATTTAACAAGGGGAAATAGAAAATTTGTTATATTTTTGCAAAATATGTGGAAACACTCTGTATTTGCAAATAATTTGCGTTTAACCAAGCCTTTTTTTGAAAAAGCGGGCGTAAAACAGCCAAAATATGGCGAAGTTTTGAGAAATTTGCTCTGCGATGCCTTTGATTTTGTTTTTAGACACCCTAAACAGGGCTATTTTCCCCCAATTTTGGAAGAAATGAAGGCAGGCGGCATTTTATTGACCGCGCATTACGGAAACCACGAGCTTTTTGGTTTTAGGATAGCTGAAAGCGGCTTGCCCCTAAATGCCTTAGTGCAAGAGCAAAAACCCAAGTTTTTTGATATGTGGCTTCAGAAAAAAAGAACCGTCAATGGAAAATGCTTCACAAAAAGGATAGAACCAAACCATTTGATAGATTTTATAGACGGCGGTGGTTTATTCGGACTGATCGCCGACCAAAATTTTAGAAAGCTGCCTCCGCTCTCCATAAGGAAAAAATGCGAAGGTTCCTTCTTGGGTGTCAAGGTCCGCTGCAATCCGCTACCGGCTTTTATTTTGGAACACCGCCCCAAAACTCCCGTATTTTGCGGCTATTTGGGACAAATAAAGAAAATACCCTCAGAAAACTTTTACGCCCATTACCATTCTTGGCTGGAAAATATGATTTTGGAAAATCCAGCTAGGTGGTATGGCTGGTTTCATAGGAGGTTTGAATCACGCCCATAATGCTGCGGTAGGCACAGCAAGCATATCTTTGCCAAAAGGTATGGTGTGTTCCCCTGAATAGAGTACAATGCCTTTGAATTGTTTTTTCGCAAGATTATTTTTAAACCACTCCAAATGCTTAAAATCATCTTTTGAAACATTATGCCCTGCCTTTATCTCAATACCCAACAGCTTTTTGTCATTTTGTTCAACAATAAAATCTATTTCTCGTTTCTCTCTGTCTCTGTATTGATAAAGCGAATGGTTTTTGCCAAAATCTATTTGCGCAATGAGTTCTTTATGCACAAAAGTTTCAATTAATTTTCCAGAACGGTCAGTATCTAAGGCCACTTCCTGTTCATTCCAGTCCAAAATAGAACTCATAAGCCCAGAATCCGAAACATATAACTTTGATTTTCTCCCCACTCTATCATAGTCGGTATATATCCAAGGAGAAACCCTGTCAAATAAAAACATTGAAACCAAGGTATTTATATAAGTTTCTATTGTTGGTTTTGATATTGTGAGTTTTGAGCAAATTCCTGCAATATCAATAAATTTTCCAGACCAAGAGAGCATGATTTTAAACAATTCTTCCAAAGAATCCTGCCTTTTTATATTGGAAATATCTTTTAAATCTCTTAACATCAGAGTATTTATATAATCTTTATGCCAGTCTTTGATATCTGAAATGCGTTTCATTTTAACCGCTTCGGGGTACCCTCCTTTAAAAGCCATATTTATTATTGCTCTTTTGTCAAAGCCGCTTATTTTTGCAGGGAAATCCAAAGCAAAGGCTCTTTCTAAAAAATTTGGCTTGCTGTCTAAAATTTCTCCAGCAGTTAAGGTTCTCAAACGAATGTTTTTAATCCTCCCCGCAAGGCTTTCGGTAACGGCTGGTAATGTTTGCAAATTTGCGGAACCAGTCAATAAATATTGTCCATTTCTATTGTTTTCGTCAACTACAAGTTTTATTTCTGGCAATAGCATTGGTGCTTTTTGTACTTCGTCTATAATCATTGTTTGGGAATTATTTTTTATAAAACCTTTTGGGTCTCCCAATGCACCTTTTAAAAGCGAGGTATCGTCTAAGGACCTATAAATGCAATTTTTATTTGCAATTTGCTTAGAAAGCGTTGTTTTGCCAGTTTGTCTTGCGCCAGATATAAGGACAATTCGCCTGCTGTGCAAGGCTTGACTAACATTTTTATTCAAAAATCTGCTATATTCTCCGCTCATAAGCATAAATATAGCAAAAAATCCGCGAAAAGTAAAGTAGAAAGCCCGCGAAAAGTAAAATGAAAACCCCGCGAAAAGTAAAGTAGAACATCCGCGAAAAGTAAAATCAGACTGTGTTATGTTGTATTAAAAAGCATATAAATGGTATAAGACACGGAGCATGTCATCTTCATTCACTGTTTTCTTTCTTACATCCATTGAACCCTCAACTGTGATATCCGATTCAGGGAAATATTTATATTCAGGAATTAGCACTAATATGCCTCCAGTGGCACCTACTTTTGGTTTGTATTTATACAATCTGCCATCGCTTTTGAGATAGCTTAAACCTAAACTTGGTCCTATGTAAAACTGGCTGGTAATGCCATTCGTTTTAGAAACTAAATCATTAGTCAAAACATTTAAGCTAACATCCATGTTCATGCCTGGATGTTCGCCAAAATGATAACCTGAATAAACATTCCAAGCGGTATTAGCTCCTGAAATAATATTTTTGCTGTTTAAATGCTTTAGGTCTATGCCCAAAATCCAATTGCCATTCTTGTTAAAATCGTTCTCCGCCATATTGCTTCCAACCCAAATTCCAATTGCGTTATTATGGCTTCTTTTTGAAGGCTTAACGGTACACTGAATAAAAAACAGTGCCAAGGCAAATAGAAAAACCCAGCAAAATGGTATGGGCGGTTTCATAATAGGTTTTCATAATATACTTATTTTACGCAACGGACAGAGAATAAATGTGTCCCATTCCACATCAGTTGGCAAATGCCATCCAGAGGGGGTAAGCTTTTTTTTCAGCTAGGTGGCATGGGTGCTTTCATTATTGTCCCTGTGCAGCACACATACCTTTCATACCATCACCATATAAATACATCATTTGGTCAGGTTGATTTGGATTAGGGCATTTCTCTACTTCGCCTGCAGGGCAAGCACCGCTTGCTTCGTATTTGTATATACTGCCCATAGATTTACATTCTTTTTCCAGTTCCTTGCCTCCTTCAAGGCACATCCCGTTAACACTGTTTACATAGTAGCATACGGGTTTGCCTGGTGGCGGTGCTGGATCGTCCTTGTCGCTTGAGCAAGAAACTGTGAAAACCAAGGCAAGCGCAACGCTTGCTGCCAATAGAGTTTTAACTCTGTTCATAAAAACCTCATTATATAAATTGTTTGGAAGACAAATATAGAAAAAATGTGAAATTTTGTCAAGCGTTAAAAATTTGTTTATATTCCTGTTAATAATATGTGGAAATCACACCGCTAGGCAGTCATAAAACCTTTTTTTGCCCTTCCTAACCCATTTTGCGCTGGGCTTTTTCGCTCGCCGCTTTCTAAAATCAAAGGTGAGAAGATAGCCCTCGTTCTCAAATGGAGTATCGCCACGCCCTCAAAACTTATGCGAGCTACCTGATAATCTTTTTCCAGCAAAACTTTTTCTAATTGCCTTATGGTTGTTGTCTTCCCATACTGCCCCTTTTCAACCATAGCAACTATCTGGCTAACCTTATTTGAGATGTCAACCATATAGTGCTGATTTGGCAGGCAAAGACCTGTTACGTTAAATTCACGCATAAAGTTTTAAGGTAGAAAAATTTTTACTATATTAAAAAATATGGAAGAAAAATCGATATTGAATGATGGTTTGTTTAACCATAATCTCTTTATTGTGTGGAAACCCGAATACGATTTGGGAATACACATTATTGACGAGCAGCACAAGGGGATTGTCTCCACTATCAATTCTCTATTCTATGCAATGCAGAATAAGCACGGCGAAAATGTGCTCAAATCGGTAATAAGCATGGTAACCGAATATACTCACATACATTTTAATGTTGAAGAGGAATTCCTGCAAAAGTGCGGGTTTACCGATTTTAAAAAACATCGCGAATGGCACAATGAGTTGAGGAACAAGCTGTCCCATGAGGGAAGCAAAAGTTTATGGGACCACAACCCTCAAGAATTTTTGGATTTCCTCAAAGATTGGTGGATAGACCATATATGCGAAAAAGACAGAATATTCAGGGATTATCTTTTGTCTGGAGCATGAGCTTCCTTTCTTTTTTCAAGGCGCGTTTTATTTTTGTGGCGGCATAACGCTCTGCTCTTGTTGGACGCTCTTTCACAGGCATTTCTTCAATTTCTTCGGGGGGTAGCTCAATGTCTTCGGGGTTTGCAAAAATTTGGGGTGGTTCAAAAAGCTGCACGGGCAAATTGTTTTTTTCACGGTTTTTTCGCAAAAAATCAAGAGCCTTTTTTAAGGATTCATCTTCTTCAATTTTGAACTCCATTGCTTTTTCTGTTTTTGGGTGTTTGAATTTTATTTTATAAGATTGCAAAAGCTGGGCAGGGGAGAATTCCAAAAGTTTTTCCGCCATAGGTTTGTAAATGGTGTCTATTCTTTTTGCGCTCTCTTCCCTACCTTCATAAAGCGGGTCGCCAACCACAGGGTTTCCCAAATATCGGGCGTGAACCCTTATTTGATGGGTTCTGCCTGTGTTAAGTTTGAACTCAACCAAAGATGCAATGCCATAAGTTTCCAGCGTTTTGTAATTCGTTTTTGCGATTTTGCCCTCTGCCTGCACACTCATTTTAAGGCGGTTCCTTTGGTCGCGTTCTATGGGCGCATCAATTTCACCCTCTTGGTCGCGCAAAATTCCCCAAATCACCGCACGGTAGGTTCGCTCTAAAATTCGCGCTTCTAGTTGGCGCGTTAATTCCCTGTGAGCCAAATCTGTTTTTGCCACAACCAAAAGGCCAGGTGTGTCTTTGTCTAGCCTGTGCAAAATTCCAGGGCGCAAAGGGCCGTTCACTTGGGAGAGATTTTTGAATCGCCAAAGCAATGCTGCAGCGAGAGTTTTTTTGCTCACTCCGTTTCCGGGGTGCATTGCCATATCTCGCGGTTTATTGATTACCGCTAAATGCTCGTCTTCAAAAACAATGTTCAGCGGGATATTTTCGGGTTCCAAATGGCTCTCTGTTTTAATTGGCAACTGCAAAATTTCAATAGGCAAATCGCTGTTTTCCTCTACTTCAAAACTTTTGAGCAAAGGTTTGCCGTTTAATAGAACTTTTCCGTCTGCAATTATTTTTTGCAAATCTGTTCTGGAATATTCTGGATATTTCGCCTGCAAATATTTATCTAGTCGCATTTGGCTGTACCCTTATTCCTCACAAGATAACTTTTATATGTGGCAATGGCAATGCACGTGAATGGAATAGCAAGCACAAATCCCAAAAATCCCAGCAGCTTTCCCCAAATAGCAAGAGACATCAAAATGAGAATTGGAGAGAGACCAAGAACGCCGCCCATTATTTTTGGAGTTATCACCATATCTTGCAAAACTTGAATACCCCCATAAATTGCAGTTATTATAAAAACCACTTGCCAAAAAGCAATTCCAGTTTCCAAAGAATAGATTAAACCTAAAAATGCAGCTATTGGAATACTCGCTATTTGCATATATGGAACCATATTCAAAACGCCTATGAAAAGCCCAAAGGGAAGCCCCAAAGGTAATCCCATTATGTTAAACGATATTGCAAAAAGCACCCCGACTATAGCGGCAATGGAGGTTTGCGCTCTAAAATACTTGCTCATTATGTTGTCAAAAGAACCAAAGAAATGCAAAACTTTTTCTGAATATTCCTCAGGGATATGCAAAGCCATGTTTCTTTTCATATTCTCAAAATCCAGCAACATAAGCACTAGGCAAAGCGCAACCATAAAAATACCTATAAACCACACAAGCACCTTGCCAACGCCAGAAAATACGCCAACTGCGCCCGGCAAAATTTTACCCAAAATGCTCTGCGAAATTTTGAGCAAATCCATATTTTGGAGGCGGTTCATAACAGGCTCAAGATCTTTTTCTTCCCATATATGTTGTATTTTTTCCAAAAATTCGTCTGGCAAATATCTTATTAAAGTTTCTTTCCAAGCGCTGTTATGCGCGTATTTTTGCAATAAACGCCCCAAATTCACGCCTTGGTCAATCATCATAGGGACAAATATAAATGCAGCTCCAATGCAAACCACCAGCACAATAAGCAAAACCAAAATGGCAGCCACCCATCTATACTTGATTTTTTTTTGCAGAATATTCACAAGCGGATTCAAAATATAAGCGAGCAAAAACGCTATAACAAAAGGAGTGAGCACATCGGACAAATAATAAAGCAAGGCAAAAAATGCAGCGAAGCCAGAAGCCGCAAACAAAAGACGCATTTTGCGGTCTGAATTCCAATAAATTTCGTTTTGGTTTTGAGGCATAGCTAGGGTAATATAGTAAAAAACTTACTATATTTACATTAAAATATGACTTTTGGCAATAAAACAATTTTTGGCAGAGCTTGCGGTGCAGGGTCTATGCCCTCTTACGTGCAGAATAAAGCCATATTTTTTTCGCTCGGCAAAAATCACTCTGAGTTGCAGTTAAGCAATTCTAACATAGTTTGTGACGCAAATAAAGCATTTCTATTAGACACTACGACCCCCCCCCCCCCCCCCCCCGCAAAATCCGTGCCAATTTTGTTTGTCTGAACCAGAATTCACAGAATTTAAGAATTTCCAGAATTTTCAATTTTGTAGGTGGTTTTGCAAAAGCAGGCAAAGATTTGAAAGCAACAAACGGTTGGGATAATCACGACAGAAATTTTGGTAGCGGTACAGATAAATATGGTTTTGCGGCATTACCTGGTGGTTTCGGAATCTTGAGCATAAATAGTTTATATGGTTGTATCAGAGGACTTGGCTTTTGGTGGAGTGCCACAGAGGTCGATGTTAATCGTGCTTATTACTATTGTATATACAACAGCCGCAAGGGTGCCTATTTGGAAGGCAATCATAAGGTGGGCGGCACGAACCCTCCAACTTCCATATTCCCAGAGGTTCGGACAGGTAAAAAAGTGTGAAAGAGAAAAACTGCTAACGCAAGGCTTTCACAGCTTTCAAAGGCAGATTAGTGTAGCGAGCCACAAGTGCAGGCTCCACGCCATCACCAAGCATATTGCGAGCAATTTCATTTCTGTTTTTCTTAATGCCCCTAGCTTCACCCCTAATCTCGCCTTTCTCTTCTGCATAAGCAAGGATCGCTTTCTGGTCGTGTCTGTTCATCATAGCTGCCTCATACTGCTTGAGTTCTCTCTCCGTAAAATTAGAAATTCTTGCCACCTCGAAAATCTGCAAAAGCTCTTTCTCCTTGAAACTCTTGGGAACACTTTTGAGCTTGTGACTGTTTTTGAGAGAAAAAAGAATTTTATCCATAATCGTTTCACATTCGCTCTCTTTCTTCTTAAATTTAGGCAATATAACGAAAATCATTTGCAGAATATCGTAGCTGATTTCGGGATGCTTGTCGTTTCTCAGAGACAAATACTGGATAACCTCAGTGCAATTTTTCCCAAAGTCAAGGTTAAATTCCAAGAAACTAATGGAATAGAGCTTTGGAATGTTGAAATCATACTCTTTCCCTTTCACCGCAAGACCGCATACAACCATACAAAGGTAAAAGAAAGTCCGCTTTATAAAATGTTTTTGCCCTTTAACCTGGACTTCCACCACAAACCTTGTGCCTTTGGCATCCCTGCAATGAACATCAAATACAGCATCTCTATTGAACCTCGTTTTTCCAAACAGTTCGTGGTTAATGTTGATAACCTCTTTGATAGGGCTTTTCAGCTTCTCGGCGAGAAAAGTATTGAGCAGGAACAAAAGGAGTTCCGTGCTTCGCTCGTTAGCAAATGCTTTTTTGAAAGTGGAATCCAAAGTGAGCGGAGCAAACCGCGGCAGTTTTTTGGGCATAGTAATCCTCGTGGAAAAAATTTATGTGATATAATAAAACCGCTTCTTTGCAGAGCGAATGTAGAAAGGAGAAATATAGAAAATTTGAAACATATCTATCCAGCAATCGGGCAAATAAGTTTAACAGACATTTGGTAAGGCATTTATAGATAGGCGTTCTTAATGTTCTGTTTAATCCTGTAAATTCTGAAAAATAAGTAAACTAAACGCTTTCTCGCTTTTTTCGCCTCTATTTAGCGAATACTCATTCACAAACATCTTTATATGCTGCAAAATAACCGCATCATCGTCTATCTGGGCTAGTTTTCTTATGAAATCGGTTACGGGTTCTTTGCGTTCCCAAGCTAGTTTCAAACTTTTTTGAACGCACAAATCCATCTCTTTGGCAAGTTCTTCGCCCAAATCTTTTTTTATCACCGTGCAGCCCAGCGGAATTGGAACTTGCAATTCCTGTTCCCAAAATGCGCCGAGATCTGCTATTAAATGCAAACCGTCTCTCTGCCATGTAAAGCGATGTTCGTGTATCACCACTCCTTGTTTTATTTTTTTTTCGCAAAGCTGGCGGTAGAGTTCATCAAATTTTAGGGTATGGTGTATGGTGTATGGTGTATGTTTTTTTTGAATCCAAAAGTTGAATAGAACGGCGGCGGTTGTCTGTTTGCCGGGTAAATAAACTGGTATTTCAGGTTCAAATTTTTCGCTGAAAGAAGAGAGCAACAGAGGCCCGCAACCATAGCCCATTGCACCGCCGCTATCCAAAATTCTGTAATTTTCTTTAACCAATGGATACACGGCACAACTAACTTTTGCCATATCCAATTCGCCTTTCAAAACTTTTTCATTCAATGTTTGAACATCGGCATATTCAACTGAAATAGGGTAAGGGGTTTCAACTTTGCCTTCAATGAGGTTTTGATAGATAAAGGTATCGTTTGGGCAAGGGGAAATGCCCAGAGAAATTTTTTCGCATTTTACAGGCATTTTGCAATCCACTTCCCTAGCGCGTTCAATTCTTCCATGCACACCGAGTGTTGCATATCATAAGAATGTCGCTCTATAGGATTCCCATTTGATTTTAAGAAATCATAAGCTTTTTGGCTGAGTGATGGTGATACAACATTGTCGTAATTTCCATAACCGAAAAACACTGGTATTTTGGAATTCACTCCGTCACTCGGCATGGTGCTTGTTGTGGGAAAATAAGAAGAGAGGCTAACGGCTCCTGCCAGTTTTTTTGGATAGCGAGTGGCTGTGTGCAAAGCCATAACTCCGCCTTGGCTAAATCCTATTAGCAAAATTTTCTCCGAACTTATGCCCTTTTTAATTTCCGCATCTATGAATTCCGCAACAAATTTGGAATTTTTCTCAATACCATCAATATCTGGGTTCTGCCCCAAATCCATATCTGAAATATCGTACCAAGCACGCATTTTATATCCGCCATTTATTGTAACGGGCATTATTGGTGCGTGTGGAAAAATAAACCTTATAGCCGCATTTTCAGGAAGCCCAAGCTCCGGGACAATATCTGCAAAATCATAGCCATCTGCACCAAGCCCGTGCATCCAAATAATCGCAGAATTTGGATTTTCTTTGGTTTCTTTAATTATGGAATCTAACATTTATGGGATAATGTAGTAATTTTTCCTATATTTCACAAATGCCCAAAAATTATCTTGCGATAGATTATGGTGAAAGGCGAGTTGGAATAGCCTATGCCAGTGAGCTTGTGGGCATAGCATTCCCAAGGGAAACCATAGACCTAAAAGAAAAAAATTTGTGGACAGAACTGGAAAGGCTCTCAAAAGAAAACAAAATAACCGATTTCATTCTCGGAATGCCAATTCACCCAAACAACCACCCCGATAGCAAACAAAAAACCGTAGAAACCTTCGCCACCGAGTTGCGCAAAAAATTTCCCAAAATAGAATTGCACATACAAGACGAATCATACAGCACCCAAGAGGCATCGACAAAATTAAGCAAGGGTGCTGTAGGGGCAGCCCTGCGTGGCTACCCTAAGGGTAAAATCGACAAAGCTGCCGCCGCAATAATTTTGCAAAGATTTTTAGAAGGAAGTTTCTAATGTCTTTTTACAGTGATGAAACAATAAGGCAGTTAAAAGAAGCAGCAGATATAAGCCTGATAATAGAGCAGTTTATACCTTTAAAGCGAATCGGCGGTGGAAAATTTTTAGGGCTTTGCCCCTTTCACAACGACAGCAACCCCAGCATGAACGTGAACCCCCACATGGGCATTTACAAATGCTTTGCCTGCGGAGCGGGCGGCGATGTGTTCAAGTTTGTTATGGAACACGAAAAGGTGGATTTTCGTACTTCGATTGAATTCGTGGCAAATACCGTTGGTTTTGTTTTGCCAAAATTGACGCAAATTCCAGATGAAAATATTGAAGAAAAAGATTTGATCCGCAAAATAAATGAGTTTGCCGCCTCTTGGTTCAAGGAGCAGCTTTTAAAGTCTGAGTTTGCGAAAAAATATTTGGAACAGAGAGAAATAACCGAAAAAACAAAGGATTTATTCGGGCTTGGATATGCTCCTCAAATTGGATTTTTGGAAGCAGCGGTCAAAAACGGATTTAAGCCAGAATCTGTTTTGAAGGCTGGACTTGCCGCAGAAAAAGACGGGAAAGCGTATGATAAATTCAGAGACAGATTGATGATCCCTATTTGCAGTTTATCGGGGGCGATAGTCGGTTTTGGGGGGCGCGATTTGGGTGGGAACAGCCCCGCCAAATATATGAACTCACCTGAAACTCTTATTTACAACAAAAGTGAAATTCTCTTTGGGCTAAACCAAAGCCGCAAGGCAATATCAAAAGAAAATTCTGTTATTTTGGTTGAAGGTTATTTTGACGTTATTTCAATGTTCCAAAGTGGGGTGGAAAATGTGGTGGCAATTTCTGGCACAGCCCTTTCCGAAACCCAAACAAAACTGCTAGCTAGGTACACAAAATCTGCATTCATAAGCCTAGACGGAGACTCTGCCGGACAAGCTGCCACTGAACGCTGCATAGAGGTTTTGCTCTCTCAGAGTTTTGCCATAAAAATTGTGAACTTAACAACCGAGAGCGGAGACAAAGCAGACCCTGATTCCCTAGTTAGGCAAGGTGGCTCAGAGGCTTTTAAAAAATTGCAGGAAAAAGCAAAAAACTGGCTCAACTATTTGGCAGACAAGAGCCAGCTTTCAAGCCCTGAGGAAAAAGCAAATTTTGTTCTAAGAACAAAAAGGCTTATAGCTACAATGAACAACCCCGAACTCAAAAAGCAGTATTTGAACCTATTAAACGAAAGATTTGGCACAGATAAAAGCCTGCCCGCTTTGCGAACAAAAAAACCTCTTGCAAATCAAATTAGAGAAACAACAGAAGCGGCTACCGAAATTCCCTGGAAATCTCTGCCAAACGATGAAATTTGGCTTGTGAGCGTTATTTTTAGAAATCCCGAACTTCAAGCAACAGCTATTAAAATTTGTGACCCCTGCCTTTTAAGCTCGCGCTGGCTTGCCGAGCTTTTGGACTATGGCTACGCCCTTTTTGAAGAAACCGGCAAAATAGACTTAAAAGTCCTTTACGACAAATTACCAGCCGCCTATATAGACCTGCTCAGCCGCCTGCCAGAAAAACCTTGGACAAGCGAGAGCGCGATAATGGATTTTTCAAATGCGCTTCTGAACCTTCGTATTTCGCGTTTAAAAGCAGAATTGAGAGAAGCACGGGATAATTTTGATTTATATAGGGAAATTCAGGGCAAAATAAAAAATTGCGAGGATTTGGCGAAACGAGCCAAAAATGAGGAAAATATTTTACTATATTTACCACTATGAAAAAATTTATCATTCTTCCGCTGTTATTTCTCTCCTTAGTCTCTTGTGAGGCTACGAAACCCGCACCCAAAAGTTCTGAATCTATGCAAGCCGAGCTTGACGAAGTTAAAGGCGTTCTAGGCTTTATTTTGGAAAGAATGGGCTCTTCTTTCGAACAAGTTAAGAAAGAAATCGAAAACGCTAACAAAGTTCACGATTTGCAACTGGACGTAGGTAGCCCTTCCATAGGCAACCCAAAGGCAAAAATTGTGATTGTTGAATTTACCGAATTCCAGTGTCCTTATTGCGCAAGGATTACCCCTTACCTAGACTCCTTGACCCGTGCTAATCCAGACAAAATTCGCTTAGTGTATAAAAATTTCCCGCTTAGTTTTCACAAAGATGCCCCAGCAGCAGCAGCCTCTGCAATGGCGGCTCAAAAACAGGGCAAATTCTGGGAATATCGCTGGGCACTTGCATCTAACTACCAAAGCCTCAACGACTCCACTTTTATAGAAACTGCTAAAAAAGTGGGCTTGAACCTTGACCAATTCAAAAAAGAAATGGTTTTGGATGCCGACAAACAAGCCATAATAGACCGCGATATGAAGCTAGGCTCAGAAGTTGGAGTTCAAGGAACGCCTAACTTTTACGTAAACGGCAAACGCCAAGACCGTTTCAGCCCACAGCTCATAGAGCAAATGCTGATAGACTATGATTCATTATAATTTATATTGAGGCATAAATGAATTACGAAGATGCGGGGGTCTCTCTTGCACGAGCCGACAAAGCTATGGTCGGCGTTAAAAAGTCTGTTCGCACAACCTTTAATGCTGGCGTTTTAGGCGATATTGGCAATTTTGGCGGCTTATTCACCCTAAGCCATTTGAATTTAAAGCAGCCCGTGCTAGTATCCTCAGTTGATGGGGTTGGCACAAAATTAAAAGTGCATTTTGGATTAAAAAGCCACAACCTGCCAGGTCAGGATATTGTGAACCATTGTTGCAACGATATTCTTGTTCAGGGAGCAAGACCTCTTTTCTTTTTAGACTATTTAGCAACAGGAAAGTTGGAAAGCGGAGTTTTGGAAGCCGTGGTAGAAGGTATGGCTCTTGCTTGCAGAGAAAACGATTGCGTTTTAATTGGCGGAGAAACAGCCGAGATGCCCGGTATGTATCACGAAGGCGAATACGATATTTCGGGAACAATAGTGGGCGTTGTTGAAAGAGATGAAATTATAGATGGCAAAAACATTGTACCAAATACTGTTGTTCTAGGGCTTCCATCTACAGGTCTTCACACAAATGGCTATTCACTTGCTCGCAAGGCATTGTTTGAGGCAGGCGGTTATAAGCTGGATTCAAAAGCAGACGGGATAAAAGGCACAATAGGCGAGGCTCTAGCAGTTCCGCACCGCAGCTATTACCACTCATTGATAGATTTAGTTCACGCAAAAAAATTACAGGGCTTGGTACACATAACGGGTTCGGGCTTTCAGGGCAATATACCACGTATTCTGCCAAAAGGAGTTTCCGTTCAAATAAACCGCTCGGCTTGGAAGGTTCCTGAAATTTTCAACTTAATTCAAAAATGCGGAAATGTTGAGCTAGACGAGATGTACAGCACATTCAATATGGGAATGGGTATGCTGGTATTTGCGGCTCCAAGCGATGTGACAAATATTCGTAAGTATTTAGAAGGCAAAGGCGAAACAGTAATTGAATGTGGCAAGGTTATTGAAGGGAATAACAACGTTGTGTTCAGTTGAGAATTAAACTCATCACAACCGCACATTCTCCATCTGCATAATATTTTTTTCTCTCTGCAATTTTTTCGTAGCCAAGTTTTTTGTAAAGAGAAATGGCAACGGTATTGTTTTCCCTCACTTCCAAAAAGAATTTTTTAAGGCCTTGTTTTGCAAGTTCATTGTGGCTATGTTCCATTAAAGCCTTTGCATAACCCTTGCCCCGCTCGGCAGCGTTCACGGCAATGGATAAAAGCTCACATTCACCGCTTGCAATTTGCCATATAGCAAAAGCACTTTGCCCCAAAACCCAAGAAGCAGAACTGGGTTTCCATAAAGGCAATCCCGCTTCGCTTTGAATAACTCCAATCCATTCAAAATCCTGCTCAAGGGCAGGGAGGATATTCAACTCATCTCCTCCTTCAATCGCTTAAGCAATTCCCTTTTCTTTCTATCAGTAGATTTCCCCACAAGGGCATTTTGAACAATTAAAAAATCATTGTGGCCAGTTTTGATACTTGCCTTTTTTTCGTATAGATGCCAGCGCAATTGAAAATTTATATCTTGCTCTGGATCTACAGAAACGCAAGCCTGCCACAAGTCGTCTGATTCCTGCATCAAATACAATTCAGAAATCACATCTAAAAGTAGCAGAACTCTTGTAACGTTGCGCAAAGTTTCTTGCGTGTCCATTGTGCCTTCTAATTTGTGCAGGGCTAAGTTCCGGTTAAAAATCTCTTTAAAATTTTTTCTATGACATTCTTCAAAACTCATAAACAACATTCTAAAACCGTGCTTTAAATATCTTATATATTCTTTTGTTATATTCTCTCTATCGTCATCGTGACCATCTATGTATTTTCTGGAATATTTGCCAAAAGTATAGTAGAATTTATGCAGGCTCTTCAAAGACATATTTTCTTCTTTCATCCATCTTCTAAGGCTTGCTTCAACAACAGGCAACAGAGTTAAATATGCGCACACCCAGTCTGTTAGCACAGAAGAAAATACCCCATATTCCATAACTGGTATAAAAGGCTTAAATATCCTTGTTTTTTTATAGCGATATTCCATTTGATATGCACGTTGCCAAGGAGAAAGAATAATGTTGGTTATATTATTTACAAGCAATTTTTCATTATTTTTTTTCTTGTACATTTTTCCGATGAATTCTTCTGTGATGCAATGTTGGTATGGAGGAATACAAAGTATGCTATTCCTCAACTCGGTGTTAATTTCACTCATGTCTTGCCAAAGCATAATTTGCTCGCTGTTTCAAAATCGCTGAACAATATACATTCTGATATTTTATCTATAAGTGCTTTGGTCTCTTTTGTCCAGCGCATTTTCTTTAAATCTTCAAGAGCGGTCTCAATAGTTTCCACATCGTAAACTTCGCAGGATTTGCTTATTATTTGCAGTTGTTCTTGCAAATAGGCTGGGTTTTCGTCTGCATCTGCTCCAGTATCTGCCTTTTCGTCTATCTTTGCTATTATCTCTTCTAACTTGGCGATGAATGATGGAGTTTTTGACTCAATTGCATTTTTATTTTGCTCAATTCCGGCTTTTTCCAATTCAGCGGCTAAGTTTGATACTTCGTTTTCGTTTATGTTTGCAAGGGCACTTTTCATAGCGTGAACTTTTATTGTGAATCCACGCAAATCTTCATCTGTTGCATAGGCTATGTTTTTTAGAGTGGACTCAATAATTGGTAAAACTTTTTTGGCATCTTTTGCAAAAATACCTAGCAAATCGGCTTTTGCTTGGGGAGTTATCTCTTTGGTTGTGCTTTGCTCAAGTTTTGCTTTTTCCACAGCTTCTGGCGGTGCTTTATCACGAATCCAAGTTTTCAATATTTTGTTCAACCGCCTAATATCTATTGGCTTGGAAATAAAGTCGTTAAAACCGTTTTTAAGAAATATATTCGCTTGCCCAGATACTGCATTTGCCGTTAAAGCAACTATCGGTTTTGTATAGCCAATTTCCCTTATTTTTTTTGTTGCTTCAATGCCATCCATTTCTGGCATCATGTGATCCATAAATATAATATCATAAACATTGCCTTCTTTTATTTTTTCAATGGCTTCTAAGCCGCTTGCAAGGAGTTCAATTTTTAAGCCATAAGGTGCCATTAAGCCTCTTGCCACAGTTAGGTTGGTTTCCACATCATCAACCACAAGCACACTGCCATAAGGCATATATTCGCGTATTTTTTGAGATTCCCTTAGCTGTGATTCTCCAGAATAATGCAAACTTTGCAGATTTTCCACAAGTTCCTTGCCAAGCTCCTTGCTGTCTGTAAGTTTTTGCGCAATACGCACAGTAAATACCGAACCTTTGCCAGGTTCGCTATCAACCGTGATTTTTCCGTCCATCATTTCCACAAGGTGCTGAGTTATGCTCATTCCAAGCCCTGTGCCTTCTACTGTGCGGTTGAGTTCCGTATTAAAGCGGGAATATTCATCGAACAAATGCGCCACCTGTTCTTTGGTCATGCCCTGGCCTGTATCGCTCACCGTTATCACAAGATATATGGTTTCTTTATCGCGGGGAGCCAAAGCAAAGGAAATATTTACACTTCCTTCTTTTGTGTATTTAATTGCATTTGAAAGCAGGTTGTTCAGTACCTGTTTAATGCGAAGTTCGTCTCCGAACAATTTTGCGGGCAGGTTTTCCGCAACTTTAAGCGTAAATTCAATGGGTTTGCTGCCTATGCGCATAAGGTTCAATTGAACGGTGTCGTTGATTAGGCTCGCTATATCGTAGTTAATTGGGATAATTTCAAATTTTCCTGTTTCAATTTTGGAAAGGTCTAAAATATCGTTGATAATTCCAAGAAGCATATAACCAGAATTGTGTACTTTGCGGAATGTTTCCTTTGTTGACTCTGGGGTTTCATCTTTTAAAAGTTCAATTTCAGAAAAACCTATTATAGCATTCATAGGTGTACGAATTTCATGGCTTATGGTTGCTAAAAATTTAGATTTAGCGGCATTGGCGTTAATTGCGCTTATTTTGGCTTTTTCGGCAATGCGCGCTTCGTTGCGGAAACCAAAAATGCCGAGCAACCCGCTTATGAATATTACTACCACCGCGAGAATTTGCAAAATGTTTAGTCTGAATACCATCTGTTCACCGTGAACAATGTGTTTATCCTCTATATCCACGCCTACAATTACTTTCAAATTGCCTTTTTTATCGTACATAGGAGCATAAGCGGTGGAAAGTCCATCCCAATCCTCTTCGTAATTGCCAAGACCAGTATATAGAGCTTTGCCCTGTGTTTTTACATCTTTGAGCAATGGCAGTTTTTCGTAGCCCATCGGGGGAGTATCTAAACCTACCCGCGTTAAATCGTTGAAATCGTTATCTATTATATATTGCAAATAATTTTCTTCGGGGCGTATAAAATAAACATAAGCAACATCGGATTCTTCGGCAAAGTCTCGCAGTTTTTTACGCAAATTTTTGTAAGACTCAGTTTTCATATCTGCTTCTTCACGGTATTTTTCCAATTCATCAACGCTAACAATATCTGCTAAGTGTTTTGCAACGGCAATGGAATGTCGTTCTATGTTCTCTTTCATAATGCGTATGGAAAAGTCCACAAATCTGTTTGCAAAAAAGAATGTTGCACACACCGCTATAAAAGAGAGAACAAACAGAGATAGAGTTAAACGTTTCATTTTAAATTTCCTTGCTTGTTTTTTCCACTATCTCTGCGAATTCTTTTTTAACTCTATCGAAAATTTTAACAATTAAAGGGTCAAAAGCCGTTCCCGAATCTTTTTTAATAATCTCTGCTGCTTCATCGCAGGTAAAGGCTGGTTTATAGGGTCTTTCAGACACAAGCGCATCGTACACGTCTGCAATAGCCATTATGCGTCCTTGAAGCGGTATTTCTTCTTCTTGCAAACCTCTCGGATATCCTTTTCCGTCCCATCTTTCGTGGTGGGAACCGGCAAAAAGTTTGGCGTGGTGCAAAAACAGGGAGTCGCCGGTTTGGGCTATCATTTGCTCAATAATTTTTTCGCCTTCTGTGGTATGCTTCTTCATTTCATGGTATTCTTCATAAGTTAATTTACCCTGCTTGTTCAAAATCAATTCAGATACCACAATTTTTCCAACATCGTGCAAATGGGCAGCACTAATCGCTGTATTCAAATCCCAGTCAGCAAGTTCTTCTCGGTAAACATCTTTGGCCATCATAGCATTAGCTAAAACTTTTATGTATTGCGATATGCGGGTTATATGCCCAGCCGAAACTTTGTCGCGGCTTTCCACTATATTGGCAAATGTGAACACAATGCTCTTTTGCAGTTGCTCAATGCGCTCGGTTCGGTTTTTCACCAAATCGCCTATGCGCAAATGGTTTTTAATGCGGTTCAGAAGGAGTGGGGTAGAAAACGGCTTGGAAATAAAATCCACCGCGCCAAGAGCAATGCCTTTTGCTTCTTTCTCGGCATCTGGGGTGGAGGTTAAAAGCATAACGGGAATTCTTGCAGCATATTCGTTTGCCATAAACTTTGAAAGTGCGGCAAAACCATCCATTTCTGGCATTTCAACATCTAACAAGATTAAATCTGGAGTTGTTTCGGAGAGCAACAAAAACATTTTCTCTGCGGAAGGTATTGTTAAAACCTGATAACTGCCGCTCAAGGCTTGTTTTGCTGTTGCCAAATTCTTTTCGTTGTCGTCCACTACAAAAACCGTTTTCATAATAAGCTGCCTATGTTTGATACTATCTAAATTTAGAAATTTCTATATTACAAGCGTTCCATTCAAAGGGAGTTTATATAAATGGCTCAGGTCACTCTTATAGGTATGCTTGTATTAGGGGTAGTAGCCCTTGTTTTAATTTATTTTCTTGCAAGTTTCTTTAGCTTATGGCTACAGGCTCTGTTTTCAAAGGCAAGCGTGGGCATTTTCCAGCTACTCGGAATGAGGCTCAGGAAGGTTAATCCACGTATGATTGTTGAATCTAGGATTTTGAGCGTTAAAGCGGGTATTCCTGTGGAAACAAATCTGTTGGAGGCGCATTTTCTCTCCGGTGGCAATGTGCTACGTGTTGTGCAGGCGGTTATAGCGGCAAATAAGGCAAATATAAATCTCTCTTTTGCAGAAAGCGCAGCCATAGACCTCGCAGGCAGAAATGTTTTAGAAGCCGTGCAAATGAGCGTTAATCCAAAAGTTATCACCACTCCAAAAGTTAGTGCGGTTGCCTTAGACGGAATTCAGTTGCAGGCTGTTACCAGAATAACCGTGCGAGCCAGTATTCGCAAGCTGGTTGGTGGTGCAGGCGAAGAAACGGTTATCGCCCGTGTTGGAGAGGGCATTGTAAGCTCCATAGGCAGCGCAAAAAATCACAAAGAGGTTTTGGAAAACCCAAATATGATTTCAAAAAAAGTGCTTGCTAGCGGCTTGGATGCTGGAACTGCTTTTGAAATTCTTTCCATAGATATTGCAGATGTTGATGTTGGTCATAATATAGGGGCAATTTTGGAAACCGACCGTGCCGAGGCAGATAAAAAAATCGCACAGGCAAAGGCAGAGGAGAGGCGGGCAATGGCTGCTGCTGCCGAACAGGAAATGAAAGCTAGAGTTGTGGAAATGCAGGCAAAAGTTGTGGAAGCAGAGGCTCAAATTCCGCTTGCAATGGCAGATGCCTTGAAAAACGGGCGTATGGGAGTTATGGATTATTACAATTTGCAGAACATAAAAGCAGATACCCAAATGCGCACACAAATTTCAGGTGTTTCAGAAAAGGACTTGAAATAAAAAATGGAAACCCTCCTTATATTTGTTATTATAGCTGCTATTCAAATGCTTGCGGCATATAACAAGCAAAAAAAAGAAGCTGCGAAAAAAGCGGGTCAAAAATACACTCCGCCCCCAGAAGCAACTGAACCTATCCCAGACCCATTCAGAGAAATACGCGAATATATGGGAATTCCTAAAGAAGACGAATATGAGCCAGAACCCGAACCAAAAAAAGAACCAAAACACGAACCCAAACACGAATATAAACTCGAACCCGAACATAAATTTGAACCGAGACCAGCACTAGAACAAGAGCTGCACCATTCGCACCCGCATACGATGATAGCTGCTTCTGCACCGCCAAAAGAGAAGAAAATCACCAAATATCATTTTGATTTAAAAGATCCTGGGCACGGTATTTTATGGGCTGCGATTTTGCACGAGCCTCGTTACAAGGTTAAATGGAAACAGAGGTGATATGCTCTCCCTTGCATCTTCACTAACCGATCTTGCTGTAGAAAAGATAGAGCTTTTTATACTCGCTCTTATACGCATTGGCACAATAGTTTTTTTATTGCCTGTGTTTTCTATGAACTCTATACCAACAACCGTAAAAGCTGCAATATCCCTTTTGCTTACTATTTTGGTGTTTCCGCAAATGCCCTTGATAAGTTTCACCATTGCAAATTCTCCGATTTTCTTTTTTATGATTGTTTTGGAACAGGTTTTCATCGGTTTGATGATAGGTTTTGCCGCATCTTTTCTGTTGCATTTTATTGCTATGGGCGGTGAATGGATTGCGCGCGATATTGGGCTTATGCAGGGAACTATGAATCCTTTCACTGAATTTCAAAGCGATATTTTTTCCATAGTTTTAACCATCCTTTTAGTAGTTTTGTTTTTAGCCAGCGGCGGTCATTACTTTTTTATACGAGTGTTATTTGAATCTTTCCAGTATATTCCAATGGGAAATTTTGTTTGGGATAATCGCAATTTTGCCGCCATTTTAATTTTGCTCTCTACAAGTTCTTTTGTGGTTGCCTTTCAATTTGCCGCACCCGTTATAGGTGCGCTTTTCTTATGCACGGTTTCTCTTGGGCTTATGAATAGGGTTATGCCTCAATTGCAAGTTTGGATACTCGGTATTCCTATAAAAGTATTTATGGGGGTAATTGTTTTAATATATTCTATGCCTCTTATGGTACGCATTTTCAATGCGAATTTTGAGCAGTTGCAAAGAGCCTTGTTTGCAATTTTAAGGGCAGGCGGCAAATAAATGGCAGAAGACGAAGAAAAAACCGAAGACCCCACGTCTAAGAAAAAATCGGAAGCCCTTAAAAAGGGGCAAATAGGGCGTTCAACGGATTTATCAAATGCTATTTCCCTAATTGCGGCTTTGATAGGATTTTATTTTTTTGGCGATGAATTTGCCTCTAAGTGCCTAAACATTATGCGTGAGTTTTTCACGGGCTATATGGACTGGCAGCCAACCATAACGAGTTTTTCTTCGCTCTCTACTCATATACTTTATTTGGTTATGGGTTTGCTTGCCCCGCTGCTTTTGTTTTTTTTGATTGTTGGCATTATCGGGAATTTGTCTCAAGTTGGTTTGCATTTTACGCTAGAAAAACTGCAACCTAAATTATCAAATGTTTTTTCCCTCTCAGGATTAAAACAGATATTTGGGAAAAATGCGTGGGTTGAGCTTATAAAGGGTTTGGTTAAAATAACCATAGTGGGGATAATTGCCTATACGGTTATAAAAAAACATTATGAAGATGTTTTATATATGGCAGATATGCAAATAGGAGTTTTCTGCGCTTATATGATAGATATTTTGGTTGAAATGCTTTTGAAAATACTGGTATTTTTAATAGTATTTGGAATTGTGGATTTAATTTATCAAAAAAGAAAAACCTTCAACGAAATGAAAATGACCAAGAACGAGGTTAAAGATGAACATAAAAATGCAGAAGGTGACCCAAAAGTTATAGCAGCCCGCAAGAGGGCTATGTATCAAATGCACCAACGGTTTATGATGAAGGAAGTTCCGAGCGCGACTGTGGTCATCACCAACCCCACTCACTTGGCAATAGCCTTGCGCTACGAGCGCGGCAAAGACCAAATTCCTCTTGTTGTTGCAAAAGGCGCAGACAAAACCGCCGAGCGAATAAAAGAGCTTGCAAAAGAAAACGATGTGCCCATAGTTGAAAACAAGCCGCTTGCCCGCGCTATGTACGATGTTGTGGAAGTTGGCGACCCCTTGCCCAATGAATTTTTTGCAGCGGTTGCCGAGATTTTGGCAGTTATATTCAGGCAAAAAGAGGCGGCGGTGGGTTAGTTTATGCAAAAAAATCAGAGATTTTCGGCAATTCACAACCGCAAGGCTTCGCATCAATACGAGGTTCTGGAATGTTTTGAGGTTGGGATTATGCTTGCCGGCTCAGAGGTAAAATCCATCAGGGACGGGCGCATAAGCATCAGCGAATCTTGGGTGGATATTTCCGAGAAAGGCGAACTTTGGCTAGTGGGGTCGCACATAAACGAATACGTGCAGGCAAACCAATTCAACCATATTCCAGCAAGGCGAAGAAAACTCCTAGCCCACAAGCACGAAATTGAAAAAATACAAAAAGCCATTGAACTGAAAGGCCTAACAATAATCCCGCTAAAACTCTATTTCAAAAACCGCCGTGCCAAATTGGAAATAGCGATATGCCGTGGCAAAAAACAGCACGACAAGCGGCAGGATTTAATTGAGAAGGATGACGCTCGGAGAATCACCGCTCATTGAGCGAAGCCGAAATGAGCAACAAAAAAAGCCCCCGTGCATTCGCGCTAGCACGGGAGCCTAACCCTACAAGGTTAAATTAACCAATCAATCCTAGAACTGCTTGTGGCAAGCTATTCGCTTGCGCCAACATGCTCGTAGCGGCCTGCACCATAATTTGATTTCTGGTGAAGGTTGTCGTTTCCGTTGCAAAGTCAGTATCGCGGATACGGCTTTCTGCATCCTGGATGTTGTACTCCATAGAAGCTATGTTGTTCACGGTGTAGTCAAGGCGGTTGATGTATGTACCTATGGCTGCACGGTTACTGCTCATAACCTTTATGTTTTGCTGAATGTTGTCGATGGCTCTTTGGGCACCTTCGCGTGTGTCTATAACCTGAGCTTGCAAGCCCAAACCTTTGACATCCACAGAGACGTAGTTTACGTGTATCTGGTTGGAGGCAGCGCCACCTAAGCCAGATGAGTAGTTAGGACCAACATGCAGAACTTCAGAAGCCGCTGAACCTGTAGCGATATCTGCTTCGCTATAAGTTTTGTAGGCATCCTTTAGATCTGTGATGTCTTTCTGCCAAGCCACTATTACGTCCCTTAGGTTGTTGATAGGCAGCTTATCGGTATCAAGCCCTAGCACAGCCTTGATATCCTCTTGCATTTGTTTAGAAGCATTTGAGCTGAATATAGCACCCAACTTAGCCATTAGGAGAGCATTAGCCTGCTTATTTGCATCAGAATTCTCCAGTCCTGCATCATCTACATATCCATTTATTGATATAGAGCCTAACTGGTTTATGATTCTGTCAAGAGAACCAATGCCAGTTGTGTTGAAGCCACTAACACTAGCTAAATCCGACTTAGCTATGTTGTTGATGAAGGTATAGGTTACGGTGTGAATCGCCCCCTCTTTTACCTTGAACTCTCCTTTTTCGGCAGCTTCATAAGCACGCAAAGCCTCGTTGACATCTCTCAAGAACGTGTTTAGCGTTTTTAGAGTTGCCATATTGCTTGCGGTTTTTTCGCTTTTCTCAAAGTTAGCAGCAGTGGAATCCATATACGATACTGTATTTGAATGTAAAAGGTCGCCGCCAAGCTTTAGATCATAACCAAGGGCATCAATGGTAGTATTATTTACCTTAGCAGCCGCACCCTGAGATATAGATATAAGAGCTTGCATGGTCTCCTTTATGTTGCTATCTGTGAGTATCCCGCCCAAACCAGATATTGCTTTGTTGATATTGTCTATAACTGCGTTTATGCTATTGCCACCAGAACCTGTGGCACCAAAAGAAGCAGTCAACGAAGCAAAAGCACCGTTCAGAGCCTGACCGAATGTTTTGTAGATAACATTAGCTCCTTCCAAAAAGGCTATATCCTTGTTATAGGGGTCTAGCTTTGTGGCTGCGAAGCTTTTGTTTGGGTCAACATCAAAGAGCAACACGTTTTTACCGTTATAGTCAGTGTTCTTGGCTATGCGGTCTATTTCCTTAGTCAGAGCTTGGAACTCGTCGTTAAGGTACATACGCTCGGTGCTTGTCAGAGTATCGTTAGCTGATTGCACAGCCAATTCCTTCTGCCTTTGCATCATGTTGGTTATTTCTGCGAGAGCGCCTTCAGCTATTTGCAATGCTGCCTGCCCGTCTAAGGCATTACGCTTTGCTTTTGCCAAACCGCGAATTTGTGTTCGCATTTGTTCGCTCATCGCTAGACCTGCGGCATCGTCTTGGGCACGATTGATCCTCAAACCTGTTGAGAGCTTTTCTAGGGACTTAGTCATTGCATTGTCGTTTAAAAACAACGACTGCTGAGTCACCATTGCTCGAATGTTATGATTGATTTGCATACAATTACCTCCGTGTATTGTGAAAAACCGTAGGCATCCCTTCCTACGGCGTCAAACCCTTTCCGACATTCGCCGGCACCCAGGTATTGACCATTGGTCTTTTTTTTTCGAGTTGTGAAAAGCCACCTCGCTTTCGCGAGGCGGCTTAACCCTACAAGGTTATTATCCTATCAAGTTCAGAACCTGTTGTGGTAAGCTGTTCGCTTGTGCCAACATGCTCGTGGCAGCCTGCACCATAATCTGATTCCTTGTGAAGTCTGTGGTCTCCTTCGCAAAGTCAGTGTCGCGGATACGGCTCTCTGCATCTTGAATGTTGTATTCCATAGATGCAATGTTGTTCACGGTGTAGTCAAGGCGGTTGATGTATGTACCTATGGCTGCACGGTTGCTGCTCATCACTTTTATGTTTTCTTGAATATTGTCTATTGCTCTTTGAGAACCTTCGCGGGTATCTATTACCTGAGCTTGCAAGCCCAAGCCTCTAATATCAACAGAGACGTAGTTTACCTTTATTTGGTTAGAGGTAGCACCACCCAAGCCTGTTGAATAGTTAGGACCAACGTGGAGAATCTCAGAAGCCGCAGAACCTGTAGCTATATCTGCCTCGCTATAGATTTTGTATGCATCTTTTAGGTCGGCGATGTTTTTCTGCCAAGCTGCCACTTCGTCTCTTATGTGGTTCACAGGCATTTTGTTTATGTCTAGTCCCATCACAGCCCTAAGGTCGTCTTGCATTTGAGAAGAAGCAGTTGTGCTGAATATGGAACCTAGTAGTGCCATTACCGCAGCAGTGCCTTGCTCCGTACCTACCGCAGGAGTACCTGAATTTATATAAGTATTAGCTCTCTGTAGCTGGTTTATGATTCTGTCAAGAGAGCCTATGCCGGTTTTGTTGAAGCCACTTACACTAGCTAAATCCGAGCCAACAATGTTGCGTTGGAAGGTATAGGTTACAGTATGAACCGCCCCCTCTTTTACCTTGAACTCACCCTTTTCAGATGCTTCATAAACATTCAAAGCATCGTTTACATCTCTCAAGAACTGGTTTAACTTTTGGAGAGTCTTCATATTGCTAGAGCTTTTTTCAATAGGCTCCATAGGAGGAGTCATACTATCCATATAGGATACAGTATTGGTGTGCAAAAGGTCGCCGCCAAGCTTCAGATCATAATTAAGGGCAGCAATGGTAGTATTATTTACCGTAGCAGCCTGGCCGTGGGATATGGATATAAGAGCTTTCATGGTGTCTTTTATATTGCTGTCGGTTAGTATTCCCTCCAGACTAGATACCACTTTGTTGATATTGGCTATAACAGCGTTTATGCTATTGCCACCAGAAGTGGCACCAAAAGAAGCAGTCAACGAAGCAAAAGCACCGTTTAGATTTTGACCGAATGCTTTAAAGATAACATTTGCGCCTTCCAAAAAGCTAATATCTTTATTGTAGGGATCTAATTTTGTGGCTGCAAAGCTCTTATTTGGGTCAACATCAAAAAGCAATACGTTTTTGCCGTTATAGTCAGTATTTTTGGCTATACGGTCTATTTCCTTAGTCAGAGCTTGGAACTCATCGTTAAGGTACATACGCTCGGTACTAGTCAGAGTATCATTAGCTGATTGTATAGCTAACTCCTTCTGCCTCTGCATCATATTTGTTATCTCTGCGAGAGCACCTTCTGCTATTTGCAGTGCTGCCTGTCCATCTAAGGCATTTCGCTTGGCTTTTCCTAAGCCGCGAATTTGTGTTCTCATTTGTTCACTCATAGCAAGACCAGCGGCATCGTCTTGTGCACGATTAATTCTTAGACCTGTTGAGAGTTTTTCTAGTGACTTTGTCATTGCATTGTCGTTTAAGAATAACGACTGTTGAGTCACCATAGCGCGAATATTGTGATTGATCTGCATACCGTTTACCTCCGTGTAGGGTTCAAACCGTTGGCTTCCTTGCCTTCGGCGTCAAACCCTTTCCAGCACTCGCTGGCAACTCAGGTTTGACATTTAGTCCTTTTCTATTAAGAGTTATAGGCTTTTTTTCAACTCAGCTTTAGTAAATTCGTGTGTTTTTTTTTGCCTTTAAAATTTACTTTAAGTTTTGCTTTACTTTTGTCTGAACTCCGATTCTCCCGATTCACCGATTTCCCCGATTTCACATTTATTCCTAGAGAGCATTTCGCATTGCAATCGGGAAAATCCCTAAAATCCTGTGAATCGGGGTTCAGACAAAGTGAATATGAAGAGAATAAATTAAATGTGAAAAGAAGGCGAAGAGAATCGGGGTTCAGACGAAGTGAAAAGAAAGAACTAAATGCCAAAACTCGTTTTGAGTTGTGTGCCAGAAGACACTTGGCACCGCTTGGGAAATAAGCGGTTTGAACATTACATGGAGGTCAAATTCTATGTAAAAAATCAACCATAAATTTTCTGGAACTTTCCTGCAACTTATGTTTGACACTTAGTTCTTTCTATAATTGTTATAGGATTATTTTTGATTTTACTTTAGCAATATATCGTGTTTTTTTTCTTCTTTAAGAATTACTTTAACTATTGCTTTAACATTCCTGCAAAGTGAAAAAAAATTATGGTTTTTATTAAAAAATAACTAAAGTTTTGCATAGAAAAAACCTATAACAAAGATAGAGAGCATTATTCATTAACTCTAATTAAAGACCAGGGAAAAATGGATAAGGGAGGTGGAGCAAGGGTTTTTGGCTCACGCATATAGCGTAGCAACATTCAAAAAGCCCTAAATATGCAAAAAAAGCAATAAAAATTGCTTTTTTAAAAATAATGCTAAAGTTTTGCATTAAATCTCCCTATAACATAATCGAAAGGACTAAATTGCCAAATTTGGGTTGCCGGTGAAAGTCGGAAAGGGTTTGGCGCCGCAGGAAGGGAAATCCAGCGGTGAACATAAAGGACTAATGCCAAAATCTGGGTTGCCGGCGAATGTCGGAAAAGGATTTGGCACCGCGGAAGGGAAATCTGCGGTTTGAACAATACATGGAGGTCAAATCCTATGCAAATCAACCATAACATTCGTGCTATGGTGACTCAGCAATCATTGTCATTGAATGACAACGCGATGGCTAGGTCATTAGAAAAACTCTCAACAGGCTTAAGAATCAATCGTGCCCAAGACGATGCCGCTGGTCTTGCGATGAGTGAACAGATGAGAACCCAAATTCGCGGTTTGGGAAAAGCAAAGCGAAACGCCCAAGACGGGCAGGCAGCTTTGCAGATAGCGGAAGGCGCTCTCGGCGAAATCACCAACATGATGCAAAGACAGAAGGAATTGGCGGTGCAATCTGCCAACGATACTCTGACTAGTACCGAGCGTATGTACCTTAACGATGAGTTTCAAGCTCTGACTAAGGAAATAGACCGCATCGCAAAAAACACTGACTACAACGGCAAAAACGTGCTGCTTTTTGATGTTGATCCTAATAAAAGCTTTGGTGCCACAAAAGTAGATCCTTATAACAAGGAAATTAGCTTTTTGGAAGCTTCCAACGTTATTTATAAAGCTTTTGGTCAAGGCTTAAACGGTAACTTGTCAGTATTGAGCGATGGTCGTACTATTGCTGCTACTGGCGCAGATACGCTCAACAGTATAAATGCCGTGATAGGAGATATCAACAAGGTAATAACGGATCTAAAAAATAGTACTGGAATACTCACCGAAAGTAACATAAAAGAGACTTTATCAAATATCTTAAAAGTAAATTCCATTACTG
>Ga0268262_10000975_pt1 | contig 36894 bp, 35 predicted proteins | sample TergutNc150P3_FD_190354 | JGI IMG/M metagenome (GOLD analysis project Ga0268262, IMG submission 190354) | Nasutitermes corniger P3 segment gut microbial community from laboratory colony in Florida, USA - Nc150 P3 (SPAdes) (version 2) | ecosystem: Host-associated > Arthropoda: Insects >...
CATTTGGCCCAACTATGGCGGTCAATCCATTTCCTTCCAATTGGATTTCCACCTTTTGCGCAAAGGATTTAAAACCGAAAATTTTTAGCTTTTGTATTTTCACTGGGAAAAATAATGTAGAAAAATTCTCCATTCAAGGGGGGGAATTTACTATATTATTTATATGAAAACTGCCCTCATCATAGGTGCTGGCCCAGCAGGGCTTACAGCTGCTTTTGAATTCCTTAAAAAAGGTGATATTCATCCCATAATTGTTGAACAAGAAAATTTTGTTGGCGGAATTAGCCGCACGGTGGAGCACAACGGCAATAGAATGGATATTGGCGGTCACAGATTTTTCAGCAAAAACAACTGGGTTATGGAGTGGTGGAAAACAATATACTCAGACATGATGCTGCGCCCGCGCCTCTCACGAATTCTTTATATGAGAAAATTTTTTGACTACCCTGTATCGCTGAATGCAAATACAATAAAAGGGCTTGGGTTATGGAGAATGGCAAAAATAGGCACAAGCTATTTAAAATCCTGTTTATTCAAAATTAAAGAAGAAGAAAATTTGCAAGATTTTATGCTGAACCGCTTTGGCAAAGAACTCTACCTAACATTTTTCAAAGACTACACAGAAAAAGTGTGGGGCATTCCGTGCGAGCAAATAAGTGCGGAATGGGGTGCGCAGAGAATAAAGGGACTCAGCATTGCTAAAACGATAAAACACGCGCTTTTTAAAAACTCCAAAGAGACAAGTTTAATAGATGAATTCTTATACCCCAAACTTGGCCCAGGCGACTTGTGGCAGCGCGCTGCGAACAAAGTTATAGAAATGGGCGGAGAAATTAAATTTGGCACAAAAATAGAGAAATTGAATTTAAAAGAATACGACTATGTTCTAAGCTCAATGCCAATCAAAGATTTGGTAAATGCTCTAGACGGCGTTCCCCCAAATATCAAAGAAATTGCAAATGGCTTGGTGTACAGGGATTTTATCACGGTTGGGGTGCTTTTAGAAAAACTTGAAATAGGCAACATTAAGGATAACTGGATTTATGTTCAAGAAAACGATGTGAAAGTGGGCAGGTTGCAAATTTTCAATAACTGGAGCGAACATCTTGTTAAAGACAAAAGCAAAATATGGCTTGGCATGGAGTATTTTGCAAACGAGGGCGATGATTTGTGGGAAATGAGCGAGCGAGTTTTTTCAAAATTTGCCATAACTGAGCTTGAAAAAATTGGAATGGCAAAAAAAGAAAGTGTTTTAGACACAGTGGTTGTTAAAGTTCCAAAAGCTTACCCCGCATATTTTGGAACTTATGATAAATTTGATGAACTAAAAGCTTGGCTAGACGGCATAGACAATTTGTTTTTAATTGGGCGAAACGGAATGCACAGATACAACAACATGGACCATTCAATGCTAAGCGCCAAAGAAGCCGTGAATGCCATTCGCAGTGGCTCAAAAGACAAATCTGCAATTTGGAGAGTGAACAGCGAAGAGGATTACCATGAAGGTAAATAGGGATTTTCTAAAATTGCTCGCACCTATGTTCATACAATATTTTTTTGCGGGCTTGTTTTGTGCATTTGTGAACTGGGGTGTTTTTTATTTTTTAGACTCTAAACTTAGAATATATTATTTACTTGCGGCATTGCTCTCTTTTTTTATAGGTGCAACTGTGAATTTTATTTTGTGCAAAATCATTTTCAAATCTAAAGAAGGCAGAAAAAAGCGCACGGAATTTGTAATGGTAATACTTATAGGGGCAATAGGTTTGGCTATTGACTTGGGGGCAACCGCTTTTTGCGTGGAAATTTTGGGTTTTCCTAACTTAATTTCAAAAATAGCCGGAACCGGCGTGGCTTTTATATTTAACTATACGAGCAAGCAGTTTTATATATTTTCGCATAGATGAGTTATTAACAATTATTAACTAAAAATAATATAAAGACTTGACATTTTTTGAGAAAAATTCTATATTTCCATAATATATATGTATTTATCCCTAATAATCCCTGATAAGCACATGGAGAAAAGATTTTTCCTAGGTGTTTCTGTTTTTTGGCTTATCTGTTGTGTTGCCCTGTTAATCCCATCAACTCATAATCTTATTATTAGTTTTGTGGAGTTCATTGTCAACCGCTCGCTAGATCATTCTTATTGGCATAAAGCATTTGTTACAAACGGTATATGCGGAATAATCCTATATATTATTTTTGCGTGGCTTTTTTTTGCAGCTTTTCATTCTTCTAAAATCGCAAGCAAAACGCTGGATATCTTTGTAATGACAATTTCTCTTATATTCGCGTTTTTCATTATGTATAAAGCAGGCTGGGTCCTTGGCGACGATCATGAATATATTACAAGTACGGCTATTAATAAATATGTACCAACCGTCCAGTTTGGAGGCGGTAGATTTATGCCTTTTAGGTATATTGAATATAATTTACCATTGTTTGTATTCAGATGTTTAGGAATAAATACGGGGCTGCCAGTTGAAGCTCATTTTGTGGTTATCTCTTTACTTTATATCGTTACGGTATTTTGTTTATATTTTCTTTTCAGAAGAATTACCCCGATTGAAGCCGAAGGTATGTACTTAGTATTCAATTGTTTTTTTGCTTGCACTTTTTTGCTTCTGTCGAATTCATTTTCTTGGATTTTTTTAGATCTCGTTTTTCCTGAAACGCAAGTGATAATGCTGTTTTCCATTTTTATGCTTATGTATTATAAGGCATTGAAAACTGATAATATGCGATATTATGCGATAGCTCTCCTTTCTGCTATATATAGTACTTATTGTAAGGAGCCTGTATTTGGCGTATTTTTAATTATAGCCTTTGCCAATTATTTATTTCGATATAAAAAATCAAAACTAGAAAAGATATTCTATATAGCGCTTGTTGCAAATGGTATTATTTTTATAATCTTGTATTACTTTTTATCATACAAAAATGCTACAAGATTTTATAATGAAGGCAGAGTATCCATTGAAGGATTTAAATTCCTAATGTCAGTATTTAGAGGTTCGCCTATCTTGATAATTATGTTTGCTTTCGGTTTAACTAGATTATACTCTATCATTGTAAGAAAAAATAGAGAATATTTGTTTTATGACAGCCTTTTATTTGCGGGAATAGGATACGTTTTTGCTTTTTTTGTATTACACTTAAATGCGGATTATTATTTTTTACCTTCTATAATATTGTTTTTACCATCAATTGTTTATTGGATAAAATATTCATCTCGTAACCTCCGTGTTTTCTCTGTAGCTCTGTTTATTATACTATTAATATATACATCTAATTGTGGACAAACAATAGGACAAATAAGGAATATTTTGCAGGAACGACAAGAGTTTATGCCATATATGATAGATTTGTTTTCATATCATAATGAAGGCAAGGAATTTATTTGGTACGAATCAGACAATAATATTCACAGAAAGACTGACAAGTACCGCGAAAACGTATTTTTAAATTATATTAATAAAAGTGAAGGAATAGATTTTTTTGTGGTGGAAAAAAATATGGATAACATCACTATGGATCAAAATATGTTGTTTTTTTACCCTGTTGAAAATTTGCCTATGAAGGATAAATTGGTTAAAAAACTGCGAGACAATAATTTTGTGCTATATAAAGATGCTTATGGAATTTCGATTTACAAGCAGCATTGACTCTTTCAAAAATTATAATAATTAATCTCTAAGAAACCCATTTCAATAACCTGATTATGCCCATCTTTGCCGCTTGCTTGTGCGCCGAAACATCTTTTCTGCTATAGATTTCTTTTCTATTATCATGGTAGTATTTATATGACTTGTATAGCATTTCTTCGTTGGTCATAGTTGGAGCCCAATTCAACTCCTTTTTTATTTTTGAAATGTCAAATTCAAAATCTTCGGCTATCATTTTGTACTGATATGGACCTAAGGGGGATATTTTGAGCTTGTGCGCTAGTTTCATTGCAAAGATAGACAGCTTTTTAGGCAGGCTTGCAACACGTGCTTTTGTACCAGCTTTATTGATAACATAATCATAAACTTCTCTAAACGATTTCACGTTTTCTGAACCTATATTGAATATGTTGGATTTTCCATAATCAGCGGCTTTTATGCAGGCTTCGATTAAATCCCCAGCATATATAAATTGGTAGCAATTTTCTCCGCCGCCAACAACCCAAACTTTGCGGCTTTCGTCTATGAATTCAAATAGAATTGCAAGCAAGCCAAGCCGCCCGCTATCGATAATTGTTGGGCAACGAAAAATAACCGTATTCACGCTGTCGCTGTACTGTTTTAGTATTATTTCTCCTTCCAGTTTGGACTTCCCATAGATTTCAATCGGGTTTGGGATATCTTCTTCTGTAACGGGTCGGTGAAAATTTTGCGCCCATAGGCAATTTGAAGAAGTGAATACAATGCTTTTAACTTTATATTCCTTCGCTAGTTCCGCAACATTTTTAGTTCCATCAACATTGGAAGACCATAAAAAATTCTTGTCTTTAACCGCATGAGCCAAAATAGCGGCTAAGTGAAAAACGGTATCAAAATTATGCTGCTTGAACAATTCCCGCATGGTATTCATATTTCGGATATCGCCTTGAACAACTGTTAAATTTTTATGCGATGCAGAGTCTTTTTCCAAATCGATGCTCACGCATAAATATCCTCTATCTAGCAAAGCCTGCTTTAATAAGCTGCCAAAAAAGCCAGCTCCACCGGTAATTAACACGTTTTTCATATTTTGAACCTCCCTTTTAAGGTATTAAGGGTAATTTAGAAATTCATTTGCTATATTTCCCCTAATGCAGACAGTAAGTTTATCCATAATAATTCCTTGTTTTAATGAAGAAGCAAGTCTTTTGCAATTTTATGAAGAAAGTATTAAAGTGCTTGAGCAATTGAATAAACCTATAGAGTTCATTTTTGTGGATGACGGCTCAAAAGACAATACCTTGGGAGTACTGAGACAGCTTGCCAGCCAAAATAACTGCGTACATTATATTTCTCTTTCCCGCAATTTTGGAAAAGAAGCGGCTATGTTCGCTGGTTTGCAGAGAGCAAGCGGGCAATTTGTGGTGGTTATAGATGCCGATTTGCAAGATCCGCCCTCTCTCATTCCGCAAATGCTGGAGGCAGTTGCCTCTGGAGAATACGATTGCGCAGGAACAAGGCGGGTAAATCGCATTGGGGAGCCACTGATTCGTTCTTTTTTTGCGCGGCGTTTTTATTCGCTTATGAGAAAAATTTCCGATATAGAAATTGTGGATGGAGTGCGGGATTTTCGCTTGATGAATAGAACGTATTTGGAAGCGTTTTTAAAACTGCAAGAGAGAAACAGATTTTCAAAAGGAATTTTCCCTTGGCTTGGTTTTAGAACAAAATGGTTTGAATATGAGAATATTAAACGAACAACAGGCGAAACAAAATGGTCTTTTTGGAAACTTTTTATGTATTCCTTTGAAGGTATAATTGCCTTTTCGTCAAAGCCTCTTGCCATAGCTTCTGTTCTTGGAATTTTGTTATTTATTGCGGCATTTTTGCTTATAGTGCTTATAATTGTCCGTAAAATATTGTGGGGCGACCCTGTGGCTGGCTGGGCTTCAATCATTTGCGTAATTCTTTTTTGTTCAGGGACACAACTTTTAACCACTGGTATTTTAGGGCAATATTTGGCAAAAATTTACACTGAAGTAAAACAGCGCCCAACTTATATAATACAAGAGGAATCATAATGGATTTAGCTGAAAAAACATTGAATATCAACCGCCATCCCTGGGAATTGTCACGAACTAAATGCGTATTGAGCATTTTGAAAAAATACATTCTAAATACCGTTGCAGACATAGGTGCAGGTGACCGTTTTTTCATTTCAAAATTGCGACCTTTTATTTCTGGCAAAGCGTATGCAGTAGATGTAGGTTACGATAAATCAGAGGTTATAGATGGAATTCACTGCTTGAATAACACTCACGACATTCCAAAACTGAATGGTGGCGGAGCGATAATAATGATGGACGTTTTGGAACACATTGAAGATGACAAATCCTTTTTGAGTGAAATGCTTGAAAAGATAACAAAAGATGATTTGGTTTTAATTACCGTTCCAGCGTTTCAGCAATTATTTTCTAGTCATGACGTATTCTTAAAACATTACCGCAGATATAACAAACAACAATTACTCACCTTGATGCATTCTTTTGGTCTTGATGTAAAGAAATGCCATTATTTTTATACGAGTTTGTTTTTTGCTCGGTGGGTGAGTTTGTTATTCAAAAAGAAAAAATCAGCGGACAATGAAGTTGGCGTTGGCGGGTGGAATTTTGGCGACAAACATATAATAACTTGGATAATTTATGCTATTCTGAACATGGATTTTCGCATTTGCGCTTTTTTTGCAAAACTTAATATTTATTTACCAGGGCTATCTCTTTTGGCAATATGCAAACTTCGTGCAAAAGAGGCTTAGGTGAAATTCGCAGTGATTTTTGATGAAAAGTTTTTCAAATTTATTCTTGTTGGAATAATCAATACTATTGTGGGTTCTGCTATAATGTTTTCGCTTTACAATATAGCTCATTTGAATTATTGGATTTCTTCTGCTTGCAATTATTTTTTTGGTGGCGTTTTAAGTTTTTTTCTAAACAAATATTTCACATTCACCGTAAAAGAGTGGAGTTTGTTTATGATAGTTGCATTTATTTTAAATATAATCATTTCTTATTTTATTGCTTATGGGCTTGCAAAACCTTTAGTGAACTATTTTTTAAACAGCGAACCGCAAAATATTCGGGAAAATGTAGCTTTATTTGCAGGAATGTGCTTATTCACCGGTTTAAATTATTTGGGGCAGAGATTTGTGGTGTTTGATAAAAAAAATATTTCTAAATTAAAACAGGAATGAAAATAAAAAAAATTTTAAGTGAGCCTCTCCTTTATCTGCTGCCCCTGCTTGCAGTTTTGTATTTGATGATTATTCCTGCTAAAATGGGATTTTCGGATATAAAGGTGACAAGAGGCGATAAAATTGAAAATATAAAATTACCTTATTCCGTAAATATGGCAGATAACGAAGAGTTTTCAATATCTTTTAATTTGTTCGTTGAAAATAAAAAATTTGCAAAATTCAGTGTGGTGCCAGACGATTGCATACAAGAAATTTTAATCAATGGAAATAGTTTTCCGCTAAACGGCATTAAAGGTCTTTGCGATTACTCTGGCGGAGCGTATTTTGATTTTTCAAAAGATGTTCAAGAAGGATTGAACAGCTTTGAGTTTAAAATAACAAACGGAGCAGGGCCGGGCGGATTGCGAATTGAAATGCCATATAATGGTTTAAAATCTTTATCTTTAATGCACTATGTTTTTGGTTTGTTCCTTTTGCTTTCCATTGCCTTTATTTTGAGAAAATTTGAGTTTAAATTAATTCCCATTTCCATTATACTGCTGGGAGTAGCAGCACGCTTAGTGGCTTATACGTACATAAGCCCAACACAATATGCTTACGACATAGGTGGTCATCTGGAGTATATGCAAATAATTGCAGACGAAAACCGCATACCTAGAACCGATGAATGTTGGAGTTGCAACCATCCACCTTTGTATTATGCTATTTCTGCTGGGGTAAAAAAAATTGTAGATAACTATGATTCTGATTTATCGTCTAGGATTTTGCAGCAAGGGCAAATGCTGCTTTCCATAGCAAGTCTTGTTTTGGGAATGGCGTTGTTGATAAATTTATTCGGGAGCAGGTTTGCTTATTTGGCAGCCCTTGTTTTGGCATTTTGGCCGCATTTAGTTGTAGCTTCTCCGCGGCTGGGCAATGATGTTCCATTTTATTTTGGTGCTTTGTTGTGCATGCAGTTTGCGCAAAGGTATTGGCGTTTTCGCAAAAATTCTGATATGTTGTTTGCAACTATTGGGGCAGCGATTGCCTTGATGGCTAAATCTACAGGTTTGGTTATTTTGGGTTCTTGGATTGTTATTTACGTTTTTTGCGCTTTGAGTTCTTTTAGAATAGGCTCTTTGAGAACGCTATTTGCATCGGCATTCATAGCCCTGTTGTCTATAGGGCTTTCAAATCACAGGCCTATTGTGGATTTTTTTTCAAAAGGAGATGTACGGTTGGTAAATACTTTGTCTGCATCCAGCGGGTTGAAGGTTGAAAATTCCGTTGGCAGTTATTTTTATTTTGACTTGCGAGATTATTTGCTTGAGCCATATACATCTACATGGACAGATAATGGCGGGCGGCAGTATTTTTGGAACTTTGCTTTGAAAACCTCTTTATTTGGGGAATACAGGGTATGGAATGCTCCTGTGGGATATGTGCTCGCAACAATGTTGAATATTCTGGTTTTGTTTATTTTTATTTTTGCTTTATGGGGTATAATACATTTTCAAATAAGAGATTTCCCTCCTTTGATATTTTTGCTTTCTTTATTTGCCTCTCTCATTTTTGCCAGAGCTTGGTATTCGTTTGGTTGCCTAGGTGATTTTCGCTATATTTTGCCTGCCTTGTACCCTCTCGTTTATTTTTCCATACGAGGAATACAAATTTTGCAAGATTCTCGTTTAAGAAAACTCTCTTATATATCAATGTTTGCCTTTGCTGGTTTATCACTTATGTTTGTTGTTGGTAGGGCGATATGAAAAAATTGCTAAAATTCCTTCGTGAAAAACCGTTATTTTATTTGTTGCCATTGCTTATAGTGGCATATTTTATGGTTATTCCAGCCAAAATGGAAATTTTGGATATGAAAATAACAAGAAATGGGAAAACAGAAAACATAAAATTACCGTACTCGGTTGCAATGGAAGAAGATGAAGTTTTTTTGGTTTCTTTCAATTTTTCAACTAAAAACAAAAAAGCTGCAAAATTTAAGGTGACTCCAGATGACTGCATACAGGAAGTTTTAATCAACGGAAAACAATTTCCACTTGAGGGTGTTAAAGGTCTTTGCGATTATATAAACGGAGCTTCCTTTGATTTTTCAGAATATGTTCAAGAAGGTTTGAATAATGTTGAATTTAAAATAATGAATATGGGTGGGCAAGGCGGGTTGCAAGTTGAAACATTATTCAATGCTCTTGGTTCTTGGTCTTTTATGCAATATGTTTTTGCTTTACTCTTTTTGATTTTTGTTGCGTTGATTTTGAGAAAATTTAAATTCAAAGCCGTTGCCATTTCTATTATATTGCTAGGAATAATTGCGCGCTTGATAGTATATTCGTACACGGGACCATTGCAGAACCCCCACGATATAGATGCACATTTGGAATACATACAGATTGTTGCAGAAGAAAAACGCATACCTGAAATAAAAGAAGGCTGGATGACCTATCAGCCTCCGTTATACTACATTGTTTCTGCAGTGGTGAAAAATATTGCTGATAATTATGACCCTAGTTTAACAAATAGATTTCAGCAGCAATTTAACATGCTGCTCTCTTTTGGCAGTGTTATTTTTGGCGTGGCATTAATAATGAATTTGTTTGGAAACAGAGCCATAGCATACTTAACGGCTCTTGTATCTGTGCTTTGGCCTCTTTCTGTGATAGCCGCTCCGCGTATAAACAACGACAGTTTGTTTTCTTTTGGTGCTTTGTTATGCATGCTTTTTGCGCAAAGATTTTGGCATTTTCACAAAAAATCAGATATGCTTTTAGCTACCATTGGTGCTTCCATTGCAGTAGCCGCTAAATCCAACGGTTTTGTTATTCTGGGTGTTTGGATTATTATTTATGTTTTAAATGTTATATTCACTTTGAAAATAGGCTCTTTGCGAATATTATTTGTTTCCATATTTTTAATTGCATTATCCGCATGCCTTTCAAATTACAGAACCATAGTTGGTGTTTTTGAAGGAAAGAAATTAGAATTGGTTGCAAATACCGATGGCTTGAACAGCGGACTAAAAGTTCAAAACACCGCTGGCAATTATTTATATTTCGATTTGAAAGATTATTTGCTTTTTCCCTATACTTCTGCTTGGCAAAATGAGGGCGGCAGGCAGTATTTTTGGAATTACATCTTAAAATCTTCTTTATACCTATATAAAGAACATAAAATATGGAAACACCCTGTTGCTATTTTTATGCGTACAATGCTATGTATTTTTGCTTTGCTTATTTTTGTCCTTGCCTTGTGGGGCATAATACATGTGAAATTTAAAGAAATTCCGCAAATGCTTTTCACGGTATTCTTATTTGCATCGCTTATGTACATTAGGATTAGTTATCCGTATGCCTCTTCGTATGAGTTTCGTTTTATACTTCCCGTGCTGTTCCCTCTTGTTTATTTTGCCGCACGAGGAGTGCAGATTTTGGAAGATTCACGGCTTAGAAAACTCTCATACATAAGTATGCTCGCTTTTGCCGCTTTATCTTTTACGGTTATTGTTGTGCGGGCAATTTAACCACCCTCATTCCATACACAGGTCCTTCTTCTCTTTCCCTGTACAAACCCACCGCTTTTACAAAATGCGGAGCGAGTTCAAAAGTTGCATACATGGAATTGGACTGCCCATAAAGCCACTCGCCAACATCATCGCTGCGTTTTTCTATTTCGCCGTTTTCTTTTGCCTGCTGCCATTCTTCCTTGGTTGGCAAACGATAGCCGGAACGATTTTCCAAAACTTTTATATCTGGCAGCCAAAAAAGAGAATCCTCTGTGAATATTTTTTTATCGTATTGATAAAGCGTATCCAAGCCCTCTTCTAGAGACATTTTATTGCACAGGAGAATTGCATCGTAATAACTTATGCCCGTATATAAAAGCTCATATTTGCCAATTTGCAAATTTGAACCCTCCGAACTAGAAGAAACCATTTCCGAGCTAGAAGAAATTTCCTCTTCCAAAAAAATTTCCTCATAATCCAACTGCATGCAAGCGATTAAAACCAAACCGCTAGCCACTAGCATTTTTTTCATATCCACATCTCCCATTTAAAAGGTTCAAGATTTTTGCTCCCAAGCCAAAAGTTTTCGGAGAGTTTATTGCTCATCGCATTGCCAGCCGCTTCTGTGCTGAATTTTATTTTTATTTTGAAAGGAAACTTCTCCGTGATAAAATTCTTTTTCCTTTTCAATTCAATGCTGCGTTCCAGCGGAATGCCTTCAACTTCCACGCGCATAGCCTCTGTTATGCCCCGGCAGAATTTCCCCAAGAGCCGCGAGTTGTTTAAATTTGCCTTGCCCAAAATAATGGGAGCGGGATTTTTAATTCTGAGCGGTTCAAAACAATGAACGGATATTTGAGCATTTGGGAACATTTTTGAAAAAAAGCGTCTCAGATATTCTGGCGAGAATTTCTCATTGAAGGAGGCAAAGCGATTTTTCCATTTTTCATTCCCCAGCTTTTCCAAGAAAAAAGGACTTTTCTCCAAAATGGCATTGAATCTCAGCATTGATATTTGGTGCTGCAATGAGTTCAAAAATTCTGAGAGTTCAAAGGAATTTTCATTCTCTGTTCTTACGCCTCTCAAAAAATCGTCTGGCAGGGGAGAGTCCGCGCCCGTTAAGCTCATTTCGTTTACGGCGAGCAGAACTTCGTTTTCTTTGCTTTCTGCAAAGTCTATATCACCAAGCGGGTGTTTTAGCGAGTTGCTCGCGACTATGCGGAGTTTTTTGCCGCTTTTTTTCATTAAAAAACCAAAAACCCATTCAAAAAAAGAACTCTTTATTCCCATTTCAGCTCCATTCCAAAGGGTTCAATTCTTAGCACAAGTTCAACCACCATATTGCAAATAAAATTTTTTTTGAACAGTGAAAAAAGCATTTCTCCAAATACCTTTAAAATACCTGGGTTATCTATGGAGCTCAGATTCATAGTTATTTTTATATTTGCAGCAGGGACAAGGCAGCCTTTATGCACTGCGGTTTTGTTTTGCAAAGAGAGGCTTTTTATGCTCTGCACCAAAAAGTTGCGTTTTCCCTGTGCGTTCCAGAGCTGTGTTTCGAGCGCATTTTTTAAAGCATTGCCTTCAAAAAATTGCAGATAGTTTTTTTGCAAAAGGGCTAGAATTTGCCATTCAAAAGATTTGCTGGCTTGCGGCGGCAAATATGGAGTGGCTTTCAGCACGGAATAAATTTCGCACATTTGCATTGCGGCATTTTTTGCCCCAAAAGGAGAACCCTGTTCCACCACCGCCGCGCTTCCATCGCAAACAAGGGCGGATATGGAGAGAGTGTCTGTGCCTGCGGGCAAGTTTGCAAAACTTATTTTTTCTGAGCCGTTGTAGCGATACGGAATTTCTTTGAAATTTGCCTCTCCTGCATTCCCAGCCAAAACGCTGCACAGCTTTAGAACGCTTTGCCTTTTTTCCAGTGCAAAAACTTTCGCTTCAATATCGCCGTAGTTTATTAAAATTGGTTCCAAATTTTGCTCAAAGGAATTTTCTATTGGCAAAACATTTATTTTAAAATTTTCTGCGCTTATATTGGAAAAAATTTCTTTTGGGATTTTTTTTGAGAAACGGAGTTTGCTGGGCACCTCTTCCATATAGATATAGCGGAATTTTTCTTCAAAGCAAAAAAAGTCCCTGCAAAGTTCCCAAGGGTTTTGCGGTTTTGCAGCTATATAGGGCTTGGGGGAGTGGCTCGCATATTCCAAGATTAAATGCCACAAATTCCAGGCAAATTCGCTTTCTCCGTCAATGTAAATAATCCAAGGTCCATTGCCGCTGCTTTCAAATTCAATGCAGTCAAAGCCACCGGAATCTTGCGCGGCTTTGGCGGCGGCAATTTTTTGCGCGGGGTTTAATGCGTGACTCCCTGCAACCCGCCAAAAGAATGGTTTTTCCTTTGGATTCTTGCTTTTGGAGCATAGCAGGGAACCGCACGGGATTTCTCTTTTTTGGTTGTCGTTTGGCGAGGGTATTATTTGCGCAAGCGAGCGGCAAGGCAGCGGGAGCAGCAGTTCCGGCGCAACGCTTTCAACAAAATCCCGCGCAATCTCATTCTCTGCCTCCGCCATCTCTTGGCGAATCCTAGCGGTCAAAGCCTCAAGCCCAGACAAAATTTCTGTTTGGTTCATAGGCGAACCTCAATTAAGATAAAACAATAGTTTTATCGCCGATATAACAAAACGCTCCCCTTGGCGGTTAAATATAGTAAATTAGCCACTGATTTACTTAATGTTAGGGACAAGGGATATGGGATAAGGGATAAGTTAATCAGTACTTACTATTTTTGGGAAATCATGTCCCTAGTCCCTAGTCCCTTGTCCCAAGCACTAAACTTGATCTTAAAACTTCTAGTTCTCTCTTGGCGGGTGAAATTTGAAAAGCCTTTGCCGGAGGGTTCTGTGGTGATAGGTTTGTGGCACCAAGATTTGCCGGCTTGCCTCGCGGCTTTTAAATATAGGAATATAGCGGTTTTGATAAGCAAAAGCGATGATGGGACTAAGTTTGCAAAACTCTCCCAAAGCCTTGGATATGATGTTTTTAGAGGGTCGGGGAGCAGGGGGCAAAGCGAGGTTAGGCATTTATTGAAGGCTTTGGGTGAAGGTCGCTCGGCGGGCATGGCTTTAGACGGACCCAAAGGACCCGCGCTCGTGGCAAAAGCTGGTGCGGAGTGGCTCTCTCGCAAGGCTGCCAAGCCGCTTGTGGAGGTTGCTGTGAAATATAGCTGCGCCATTAGGCTAAAAAAATCTTGGGACAAAACCTTTATTCCTCTTCCATTTAGCAGGGTTTTTATTCGCATAAAGAACTAAAATGATGAAAAAATTCCCCGCTTATAGCGGGGTGTAAAGCCAAGTTTATAAAAGAATTTTGTGGGCTTGACAGAGGGGTGTGGCCGCCAGTGGCGGCAGCGTTTATATTAGCATAATGCAAAGAAAATTGCGTATTTCGCAGATAAAATCGCTCCGCCTTCGGCGGCACACCCCGTCAGCTACGCTGCCACCCCGCTAGGAGCGGGGAGTTTGTTAATTTATATGCTTTTAACGTATAGCGGAATTTTTTCTATATTCTTAAATAAAATGACGTTCTGGATTACTGGTAAAGGTGGGATGCTTGGGCAAGATTTGTGTGCTCTGGCAAAACGGGACTTTAAAATTTTTGAAAGCGACAAAGAGGTGGATATAACAAACGAAAACGCCGTTATGGATTATATCCACGCAAATAAACCTGGCATTATAATCAACTGCGCAGCATATACCGCTGTTGATAACGCAGAAACACAAACAGAACTGAACCACAAAATAAACGCCCTTGGTCCAGAGGTTCTTGGGAAATGCGCAGCGAAAGCCGGAATAGGCGTTGTGCATATTTCCACGGATTATGTTTTGAGCGGAAAGGCACCCGCGCCGCTCAAAGAAGATGCACCCATAAACCCCATAAATGCCTACGGCAGCGCAAAAGCCAAAGGTGAAACCTCGCTCGCAAATTCAAACCCCTTGCACTGGATAGTTCGCACCGCTTGGCTTTTTGGAATAAAAGGAAAAAATTTTGTGAACTCAATGCTGAATCTTATGAGAACAAAAGAGCAAATTTCCGTTGTGAGCGACCAATTTGGAAACCCAACCTGGACCTGCGACTTGGCAGCGGCTGTGCTGAAGATAGCAGAGAACCCCAAAAACCCCGGCATCTACAACTTCACAAACGAGGGCATTGCGAGCTGGCACGAGTTCGCTTTGGAAATACAAAAACAGGCTCTTGAAAAAAAATTGCTTGCCAAAGCTATACCCGTGCTCCCAATTTCAAGCTCCGAGTGGAAGAGCGCGGCAAAGCGCCCCTCGTGGTCTGCTTTGGATAAAACCAAAATAAAAGAGAATTTTAATGTGCAAGTACCTTTATGGCAAAATTCACTCTCCAAATATCTGGCTCTTGAAACATGAACGACTCCTGCAACGTGGTTTCTGCTTTTTGCACGGCTGCCGTTCAAAAGAGAATATTGTTTTTATACGACAGCTTGAAAAAACAGGGACTTTTGCCCGCCGAGATAAACTATAGGCAGAGCAGTTTCAACACAAAAAACAATAATCTGTTCTTTGTCTCTTTTAACCAAAACACCAAGCCGGGCTTGGAAAACCTCATGAGCAGAATGGATTTCAAAAAAAGCCAAATTGTTATTATTCATTGCGAAGAGGAAAATTATTTTGATTTTGCGGTTGAGTACGAAATATGCAATATAATACATATAAACAGATTAGACGAAACCGTGTTGCTCGGAATAACCAAGAGATTTTTGAGGCAAGATTTATGTTTGGAGCCTTTTTTTGAGCATAGGAAAAAAATTTTTGACAAACAGTATTTGCTCTCTGGGAATATCTGCACGCAAAACTTGGTAGAGACCACCTTTGAGGATTTTATAAGCGAAATTCAGAGTCCTGTGAAAAACACATTCATAATAAATTGCCACGAATTGGTTACGAATGCTCTTGCTTATGGGGTTTTGGGAATAACTTTCAATGATAGGGATAAAAGAGTTCACGATATTGGAAAGTATGTGGATATTCCGGCTGGCAAGGAGATAATAATTCACTTGCTCATGAACGAAGATATATATGGAATATCTGTTACAGATAAAGCTGGCACTTTAACTGCCAAAAGAATATTGGAGCGCATAAGGCGGCAGTGCATTGTTGCAGGGGAAACAATTCCGCAGGGAATAGAAGATTACACGGGGCGGGGGCTTGCCATTTTGAGCCACCACGGAACTTTGGTTTTTTCAATTAAGCCAAATGAATTCACATCTGTTTCTTTGATTAGCCACACCAAGGAGCCCTTTGAAAAAAAGTTCATTTCCATTTTGGCAACAGAATTGTGATGCTTAAGTCTGTTCTTTTGCTGTGCAGAGTTTGGAACGCTTTATTTGCTGCGGGTGTGTGCGCGTATTCCTTTTTTATTGTTAAAAATAATTATGAGATAAATTATTATGAGGTTCTCTTTCTCTCGTTTGGCATAATGTTTTTGGTGTGTTTTGCCAATGCCCACAACGATATTATAGATTTTGAAATAGATAAAATAAACCGCCCAAAAAGACCTTTGCCCAGCGGTAAAATTAGCATTAAGGCGGCTTATAGGTTGCTTGGCATTTTGCTTTTTTTCACCATGACTTTTAGCTTGCTCGCGGGGTTTGAGTTTGCATTTTTGTTTTTGGTTGCTGCCTCTCTTTGCTTTGCGTATAACCGTTTTTTGAAAGGTTTGCCGCTGGTTGGGAATTTAACGGTTGCCTTGCTTTCAACAATGCCTGTAGTTATCCCCATGCTCAGTTTTGGCTTGGCGCAGAAAGAGCTTTTAATGCTTGCATTTTTGGCATTTATGCTCACTTTTGCGCGGGAAATAACAAAAGACATTGAGGATATTGAGGGCGATAGAGCAAAAAATCTAAAAACCTTTCCTTTGCTTGTGGGAGCGAATCACTCTCTTGCCCTTGTTTTATTAATCCATTTTCAGTGCCTTTTGCAAATGGCCCTATTCAACCCCTTTTTGCTGGTTTGGGCAGCTCCCTTTATTGCGATATCCATTATTTTTGCGCTTTTAAAGAAATGGAATCTCTCCCAAAATATGCTTAAATTAGCGATGCTAGGGTGTTTGGCTGCCTTTTTGCCCCTTTAAAATCACACAAAAAAGCCCTTTTTGGGCTAATTTTCACAAAAAACTTTCCATATTAGTAAAAAATATCTATATTTATGTTGGGAGTACTATGACTATACCAGAACAGCAACATCTCAAGCGAGAAGGCTATTCAGAAGCAATGCGTTACATTGCTAACGCCAAAGGCTATTTGCAAAAAGCGGGTATGGATAATAATGGTTGGTACAAAGACAAAAAATACATTCGCACTGCTTGTGGCACGGCATATAATGGAGTTTTAGAGGCTCTGAAAACTTATTTAAAGTTGAAAAATCCTGAAGTGCTTAAAACCAAGGAACGCAAAGACATTGATTTTTACAGAAAAAATTTAGCCAAAGACAATAAAAAAATGCTGAATACATTGAATTCCGCATATAGCATTTTGCATATATACGGGTATTACGAGGGAAATGAAGATCCAATAATGATTAAATTAGGTTTTCAAAGAGCAAAAGAAATTGTTGATTTAATCAAGCCGGTGGGGGCAGCGCTATGACCCGCCAAACTCACCAAGATATTAATAAAGAAGATTACGCACAGGTTGTGCGCTACCTTGATAATGCTAAGGAAGATTTGCAAAAGGCTGGGTATGATGAGATGGGCTTTATTTATAATTATAAAGACAGAAAATATGTTCGCAGGGCGAGTGGCACGGCTTATAATGCGGTGCTTATGGCTGTTGATATTTGGCTTAAAGCAAAAGGCATTGTGCCCACAAAAAAAGAGCGCAAGTCCATTGACTTTTATAGAGATCATTTGAGAAAATTAGACATGAAAATGCTGAACCATTTGAATTTGGCTTATGATACACTCCACCTAAGCGGTTACTACGATGGTAATCTCTCTAGAGGGAATATAGCAGATGGCTTTGAGGCGGCAGATTTTATTGTCAAAAAGATTCACCCATACCCGGAGGCTCTATGAACCCCGTAAAAACGCTGTGTTTTACACTTTCCCTGGTTGCTTTGCTTGCTGCAAGCGCAGCAGCTCAAACTTTGTACTTTTACCCACCAGACGATGCCAAATGGATAGCGGGCAGGAGCTATATATCGCAAGGCTCTGCGGCTACGGCTGTTCCGCTGGAATTGGTGACGAGTGGAAATAAGTGCGGCTGGTATCAAGCTTCTATTCCAAGCACCTCTCCGCTGAGGAACTTTGCTCAGTTCTGGCTTGGGAAACCCGGCATAGATAGAATTGGCCCAAATGGTATTTGGTCAAGGGATTTTGAGCCAGGTGACGATTTTAGCGTTGTGGGTGGCGTTTTTAGACTAGGAGATATATTTACCCATTTCAGTAACCCAAGCGCCCTTTATTTGGTTGCAGACGAACTAGACCCAGCCGGAACCGATCCGTATGCGGGCTGGTACACAACCGACCCCACTATCGCAAATCCTGAGTATAATACCCCAGACCGTTGCAAATTTGAACTTGCCGCCTTTATTTACGATACAGATGCCTCTGTTCATCCGGATTTCAGCTGCGGTAGGTATTCAATGGGAAAGAATGAAGGCAATGGTGATAATACCTATGCTAATTGCCAATTTGGTCCGACAGCCAAAGACGGTGCAAAAGGCAACCTAAAACCCCAATGCACAGGTGTTGTTAAAGGCTTGGCAGCCCCAACTTTGAATGCAACCACAAGAAAAATTGAATGCGGCAACTGCACAAAGAAGGGTTGCTGGACAGACGCGGGTTGGTTCAAAAAAGCTTTTGAACCAACTGAGGGAGTTAATGTTAGGCGTTGCTACGATATGCCCTTTACTCAGGTGAAAACTGGTGCCGCACAGGGTAGTTTTGAATTTGACAGCGACACTAGGATAAGCACAATCGGCGGTAAGCTGATAGGCGGCTTTTTCCCCGAAGTTTTGGATTCAAGAGGCACAGACGATTATAGCAAGTGCAACACTTGCGATGCCAAACGCGATGCAGATAGATTCCCTCCTCTTATAAGAGCGATAACTAAAGAAAGGTTTGATGCTTACGACAGCAAAGAGGGCGATTTCAATGATGGAGACCACCCACCGAGAAGCGCATTTGGTCAAACAGGCAATGAGACTATTTACGATTGGAGTGCAAGAGATACGGTACCTTGGTTTTTGCATGGAACCACGGCAATAAAAAATACTTATGGAAGCGAAACAACGTATAAAGACGCTTCCAAAGCAAATGAGCATTTCTGCTTTGAAAGCCATGCGGATTTTTACTATGACCCTTCCCAAGAGTTTTACTTCAGCGGTGATGATGATATTTGGGTTTATATAAACAACAAATTGGAAATAGATTTGGGCGGTAACCACATGGCTGCCCCGGGTCACGTAAAGTTGAACACGCTGGGGCTCACAGAAGGTCAACTCTACCCAATAGATATATTCTTCTGCGATAAGCGTACCGCTAATTCCAATGTGCGCATAACCACCAATATGTATGTGGTGCAAAAGAGCGCGTTCAGGCAAGAGCCAGATGGTACCGCTCAAAACATTATGTGCGCAGCCATTCAAAGCGGAGCTGGCTGCGAAGCCAAAATGAGCGGCGGCAACAGCGGATCCGATATGTGCGGCAAGAAACTTATAGATAATGGTTACGTTGTTGATTTCTATATGATAAACCGAGTGACCAAAGATACAATATATCTATCTGCTCCAGCTAGAGGCACAAACCAAAGGTATCCTAATTGCACCGGAACCACTGACTTTAAATGCGGGAGCGGTGCAGGCATAGAGGTGAAAGACGCTGTTTATAAATGCGGTGGCAGGTTCGCGTGCAGAGGCGATAAAGATGCGACTGCCAATGTTGGAATACAGGGAAGCTATAACGTATATGCTCGCTTGATGAACAAAGGTAAAAATGGTGGTCCGGATACGCCTGTGACAGGTGCCAAGGTTCTTTTGATAGATTCCTTTAAAGGCGAATCCAATGACCGCATAGTTTGGGGCAAAATGACGGGCGACAATGGCACAGAGCTGGGCACTTTGAAAGATGCCTACGGCGGTGACTCCCGTAAAGAACAAAACGTGGTTGCTGGCAAATGGATACCCGTTTACATAAGCACCGGCCGCTGGGCAGCCGACAACGCATTTGAATACGACGATGACCCGGAAGTAGCTGGCCACGGGTACACTCTCACGGTTTCTGGTGGCAAAGGGCTCACAATATATGATAAACAAAAAAATCCAATAGGCACAACTGGCGCAAAAGGAACTCTTGACAAAAGCGGAGTTGATACCCTTTGGGTAAAAGCAGATTACGATATAGGCGAAGTATCATTCTCTTTGAATGTGACTGGAGATGGTCCTCTTTCACCTTCAATGATAATTAATATCAAACAGCCACGGCTTGAATTCAGAGATTCCACAGATAAGGCAATCACTCCAAGCGGCTGGCAGAGATGGGGAACAGGAAGTCCGGCAAAGCCCCCTGTTATTGGCAACCCGCTAGGTGTTACTATTGTGGCTATAGATCCGGTTACAGGTGGCGTTTGCGACCAATGCAGCTTCACTTTAACACAAAAAGGCGAGTCTGTGGGCACCTGCAAATCGCCTATTGCCAATCCCATTGTTCGAGGCGATAAATTAACATTGGAAAACGGCAGGTTGAATACATATATGCGCGGTCAAGACGATACCGGCGCAGATGGTTGCACTGCCACTTGGAAAATTAATGGAGAAAGCGAACAAACCAGCACTCAATGGACTCTGCTCAGATTCAGAGAGTCTCCAGTGCCAGTGCCTTTGGAAAATTACATTTACGATAGAAACGGCGATGGCATTGGTGATAAAGTTGAGATTAAATTCAACAAGTCTCTCACAAGCAAAGGCGATAGCTTGTATCCTATTCTTTTGGAAGTAGAATGGGAGAAAGGAAATCCGCAGTATTTCTACTATAATACCAGTGGTTATACAGTGCAACAACTGCAAGACGTTGAATTTGTAAGGACTCTCTACAAAAAGGACGATTTCCTCAAGGCAAATGCTGATTGGTGGAAAAACAGCGGTTATTTGGTGGACAAGGACGGTGACGGTGTAACCATAGTTATACCAAAAGACGCGAACGACCCGATAAAATTCTCCAAGGATATCCTTACAACTGGAACGGGCAAAGTTTCTGCCTACATACCGTATATTGACACAGAATGTCCCAAAGACTGCAATGTGAACAACGCGTTCTCGTATAGCACCAGCGCATACGACTTGAGAGACAGAATCTCGCCGATTGTCGTTAAAGCCGAATATGTTTATGCTTCTAGCAACAAAGGGGACTGCGAAAGCAACAAGACTTGCAAAGAAACCTTTACAGTTTGGTTGTCTGAGGCGGTGTTCCAAGTTCCGGATGCCTCTGGGGATTTGGTGAAAAATCCATTTAGCTATTGCTTAGGTCACAGCCAAGCCAAGGCTTGCCCAACAACCAAAATATCCACAGAACAGAGGCAAGACCAGAATGACAACCGCATCCCTGACTGGCCTTGGGCTTGGGAACTGCCTAACGCAGAAAGCTATTCAAATAGCGCTGTCTATAAACAGAGCAAGAAGGGACCAAACACAATGGCTCAATTTGGTGAAGCCAAAGGCGATAGCGTTGTTGAATTGATTTATTCTGCCAACGGCACCAACGGCTCTGTACGTTCGCCAAAAGCAGACGACTGGGTAAAACTCCGTGGCGATTTCAAGGTATTCCAAGATGCCAACGGCAACACATTCAACCCAAGGGAAAGAGGCGTGCTGGTAACTGGAACTAATCCTTCTAAGAAGAAGCCCATTCATATCAGCCAAATCAAGCCCGGGGTTGATGTTCCATCTCTTGGTGGAATATTTGATGGCAGCGGCGACGGTGCCCTTCCCCCTTACTGGATTGGCAAGGAAGGCGTTGAATACGGCAGAGATAATCTGTATAAGGACGGCAAAGATGGTCACAATATGGCGGAATTTTTGCCTGTGCCAAAGCACATAACGAGTCTCGATACCATAAAGCGTTACTACCCCAGCTCGGTAGGAGTCCTCTTTGATATTGCCGATAACTTCCACAATGAAGTGGGTAAAATCATAGGTGACACCATCGCCGATGGCAGCTCTCGCTACTACGTACCCAAAGATGGCAATATGAGCAATAGCAATCCCGACAATATGGAGCAGCTCAGTGATGCCAATGTTGCAAACTTTGTGACTGTAAAGGCCAATGCATACTATCACACCAATTTGGGCAATTACACTGCGCATAGAGACCCGGTTAGCGCAAAGTGCACAGACAAAATATTCAGAAACGCCGAAGATGCAGGCAACTGCTACTCCAACGAATACAATTACTATATGACTTGGGACTTGAAGGACAATAAAAACAGAGTCGTTGGAGCTGGTGCTTATGTGGGAATAGGCAAATTCTGGGTGGAATTGTCTTGTTTTGAAAAGAGCAAGGACGGTAAGTACAAAAAGAAGACCAAAACGCTAAACGAGCAGGAATATTTAGAGATGTTTGGAGTTAGGAGAGGCAAATAGATTTCTATATTTAAAGTGAGGTGATTATGAAAACAAAACTTTCTTTTTTGGCACCAGCCCTCTTGAGCAGGGGTTTAGCACCTGCCTTGTGCTTTGGCTTGGTGATAGCCCTTGTGTTCGCTGCCTGCGGTGGCGACAGTCCCAATGGTTCTAAAAGTAGCAACAGCAATAGCGGTGGCTACAGCTCTTTGGGAAACATAGACGTGCCGGGGGTGGTGGAGATAGATGGTTTTGACGTAGTCACCGAAGAAAAAAAGGTGACAATACATGGCAGAGCTTGTGGCACAAAGGACGACCCTGTAGTGAAGGTCACGTATTCTATTTCTAGCCCTGGCAAACTTGGCTGGATTTCGTATGGAGGCGCGCCCTTAGCAGGTTCCATATCAAACGAAAGCCAGTGTTTTGACCCCAGAGATGGAGACAGCGATGTAAAGATAGATTTGAGGAACGATGACATACCTTGCGGTACGGATTTTTACATTAACTTAGAAGCCGTCAACAAGTCAGGCGTTAAAGCATCAAGAGATGGCAAACCGTTTAGAAGGGCAGATTCTTTCTGCGCTATGGGCAACTCTTCGGGCGTAGAGATTTCTTCTTCTTCTATTGCTTCGTGGAAATTTGGCGGGCCAACAGCCGGTCAGGCTTTCGGCGATACACCTTACGACATAGGTAGCGGTAAATTTACGCTGTTATCAGGCGAAGGCGGCACAGACGTGGTTGACCAGCCAGACCTTAAAATCACCGGCGGTAAAATCAAGCTCGCCACACCATGCAATGACCAAGGTACTTCAGCAGGTCCAAACGGTGATGTTCACCCAGGCGAGCCTTATTCCGGCAAAGAGACCTGTTTAGGAAACACTCCTGCCACAGATGAAAAACTAAGTCAGGTAGGCGGTGAAGGTCTTGGAGTACAACAAGGAGACTACTATCTCATTTATTTGGACGGTGGCAGTATATATCTGATATTCTTCACAAAGGTGGAAGGACAGTCGTTCTCGAAATGGCCAATAAAGTACATATACTGGCCTGCAACGGAACATCCATAGGGGGAACTATGAAAAAGAAACTTAGTTCATTGTTTATAGTTGCCAGCTTAAGTTTAGCTGTGTCTCTTATCATAGTCGCTTGCGGTGCTGGTGATCCGGAATTGCTTGTTGATTTTTGGGAACGCGGCGATAATAATGTTTCGGAAAACATAATGACCGACAACATAGATGATATTATTAAAAAATCAGGCCCACCGCCTCCTCCTAGCAGCGAGCAGCTTGTGAGTTCTGCGACACCTCCTGAGCCCAGCAGTGCGGCACCTACTCCGAGCAGTGCGGCACCTACTCCGAGCAGTGCGGCGCCAGTAAGCAGCGCTGGCGGCGGCAACTCCAGCCCAGCAACACCCAGCTCAAGCAGTGCTCAAAAAAGCAGTGCCGCCGCTGTTGCTGGTAATTGCAAAGTTGTTAAGGACAATGAAAAATCAGGTTTCACCTGCGGTTGGGACGGCTACTCAGCATCAAAGGTTTTAACTCCGGGCACAATACTAAAGCCGGCAAACGCTACCCTTCCAAGTGGATGTACTTCTGTTAGCTGGAACTATGCACCAGATACCACAGGCTTGGCTATAAATTACGATTGCAATGCACTTCCTGCTGCTGGCGTTTCTGCACTAGGTTCATCGAGATACGTGCTATTCGCCGAACTAACTTGTAGTGATGGCAAACACATAAACGCCTGCGAACCCAAAGCAGGCTGGTCGTCTAAAAAAGCACCGGAGCTAAGTGGAAAATGCGTGTGGGATAAAAATCCACCTGAAGTGACATCGGCAAGAGGTGCAGTACCAAGCGGTGTAACTGTGGTAGATGCTGATGGTATTTGTGGAACTACAAAAAGCGTGGTGTACAAATATGATAACCAAACCAAAACTTGGCCATCAACTGGAAAACTTGACGAATGGACAAAGTGGGGCAAAGATAAGTCAGAGATTTACAAAGTTGAAGCAGTTCTCAACTGCCCAGCTTATAGCCAGACTGTTGCAATGTCCTGTCCAGACTTGAAAGTAAGTGGTGGCGTGGAACATACAATAGAATGTACCTGTGGTAGTAGCCAATGTCAGGTAGAAGCGAATATCTGTAAAGCAGACGGTGTTGCCAAGACTAATAAGGTTACTTTAGCCACAAGTGAATGTGTTGAAGTAACTGTTTATGGCTATAATAATCCGCATTATATGCCTGAGGTAGGTATGAGATGCGCATCGTCAAACAATGCGGATTTTGTTGTATCTGTAAATGGAAAGGATCAAACAGTTAAAGGAAACGGTTTGGTTCCTATAGGAAAACTGAAGGTGGAAGATGAAACTTCGCTTGGTACCTTGTGTTTAAAAAGTGGTGCAAGTCCTATTTCATGTAGTGGTCCTGGTCAGTAAGCGATAAAATTGTCTCCTCCTCCCCTGGGGGTGGGCGAGGGGGAGATTCTTTTTTTTTGAGGTAAAGTGATATTTGAATTTGATAGGAATAAAAGTGATTTAAATTTGCAAAAGCATGGGATTGATTTTATTTCTGCTCAGAGATTATGGGAAAATAAAGTTGTGCAGTTAAAGGTAACTGAGCTTCCAGAAGAAAGGTATTTTAATTTTGGAGTATTAGATGGGAAACATTGGACTGCTGTTGTAACATATAGAGGAACGAATATTAGGATAATATCGGTTAGAAGGTCTGCAAAGAAGGAGGTTGAATATTATGAAAATGTTATCAAGTGATGAGTTTGACCGCCGATTTGATTCAGGCGAAGATATGGATGAGTTTGTTGACTGGTCTCAAAAACCTGTTATAATAGAACCTTCTCAAAACAAAACTATCATAATGACGGCGAAAGAGCCACAATCTGAACCTCAATTCACAGATTCACATCATTTCGCATCAATTGCAGAATAGGGCAGGCAGACCCTGCCCCTCCTAAATAAAAAATAAAAATGCACAATTATGCAACAGATAGTTGCATAATTCACTTTTTTGTGAAAAAAATCCGTTTTTTTACGTCTAATATGTAGATAAAAGAAATGGAGGTTTTTATGGAAAATTGCAGTAACGGTGACAGAAATTTTGTATATTTAAAGGAGGATTGGTATGGACAGCGATGAATTTTACCACTGGGTTGATTCGTGTGAAGAAGTCTTATACGAGTGGGATGAAGAAAAAAGGAAAGCTAACATTCTGAAACACGGTTTGGATTTTAGGGAAGTTGAAAGTGTGTTTCGTGACCCATATCGTTTAACTATGGAAGATACAAATAGTAGTTGTGGTGAAATACGGTTTAAAACAATAGGTATGCTGGCTTCTAAAATTGTGGTAGTAGTAGTTGTGCATACAGAGAGAAATGATGTGACTAGGATTATTTCACTTCGTTTTGCAACAAAAAAAGAGAGGAGTTTGTACAATGGCAATAGTTAGAATGACAGCGAAAGAGATGCGAGAAAAATATCCTTTAACTTCTGAACGGGTTAAGGAGTTGGAATTACTTTCTCAGAACGAGCCGGATCTTAGTGATCCTGATAATCCAGAATTGAGCGATGAATTTTGGAAAAAAGCACACAGACAGGTATTTGTCAAAAACAAGAAGGCAATATGACTAAGCCCCTTTTATACTTTTCCCTTATCAAAATTAAATCCTTTTTGTAAGGGTTGTCTTTGAAATCTGCGAAAGCCCAGGCAGTTGGGGTAAAGTCGCCTTTTGAATAGGTCAAAATCATATCCAGCCAAATGCCGCCCCCTGCGTAAAGCTTGAAAGGACCTCGCTTTGTTGAAGGGAGAACAATTTTGTCAAAATCCATATAGCCAATGTCTATGTTCAAAGTGCGACCGCCCTTTTCGTTTTTTAGACGGTTTTCTAAGTCAATGGCTTTGTTTTTATGCTTTCCTATATTTTCGGGCTCAATAAGGCCTTCAAAAGAAATCACGCACCTGTGCAGATTATCGCCCATTTCGGGTTGGTAGTAGCTGGTTTTGTTGAATGGAAAAAATTTGCCCTGATGTTCCAAATTGCCAAAACAGCCGGATAACTCATTGACCCATATTTCTTCAAAAAAATTCTGTGGCGCAATGACAAAAGCTATAAGTTTGGCTAGTTCCATGTGTTGAAATTTAGTAAACGCCGATTGACTTTCTTTGGGACAAGGGACAAGGGACATGGGATATGAAAAAGCCATTTTTTCTACATATTCATGTCCCTTATCCCATATCCCTAGTCCCAAGCACTTGAATATGAATTTTTCTAGATTCCCATTATGGATTCGTCTAATTTTATCAAAGATTTTATAGTTGAAGATTTGGGCAATAAACGCTATAGTTCCGTGCATACAAGGTTTCCGCCGGAGCCAAACGGATATTTGCACATTGGGCACGCAAAAAGCATCTGCATAAATTTTGGCATTTCTAAACAATTTGATGGTATATGCAACCTGCGCTTTGACGATACAAACCCCGCAAAAGAAGATGTTGAATATGTGGATAGCATAAAAGAAGACGTTAAATGGCTTGGCTTTGACTGGATGGAAAATGAATTTTACGCAAGCGACTATTACGGCTTGTGCTATGAGTTTGCCGAGCAGCTTGTTTTGGCAGGCAAGGCCTATGTTTGCCACCTCAAAGGCGATGATGTTGGAAAGTACAGAGGCACACTTACAAGCCCGGGCAAGCCAAGCCCCTGGAGAGACAGACCCATAAGCGAAAATATAGAGCTTTTCCACAAAATGAAAGCGGGCGAGCTAGAAGAAGGCGATGCCTTTTTGCGCGCAAAAATAGACATGGAAAGCCCGAATATGAATATGCGCGATCCTGCAATTTACCGCATAAAAAAAACAAGCCATCACCGCACAGGCAGTGAGTGGGTTGTTTACCCTATGTACGATTACGCGCACCCGATAGGCGACTGGATAGAGGGCATAACCCACAGTATATGCACACTTGAATTTGAAGACCACCGCCCCCTTTACGAGTGGGTGCTCAATGAAATTAAAGCTCTGATAGACAAAGGCTATGCGCCAAGCTGGAAAATGCCTGCCGCTCTCCCTCGCCAAATTGAATTTGCCCGCCTCAATTTAACCTACACGGTTATGAGCAAAAGGCTTTTGAGGGAGCTTGTTGAAAACAAATGCGTTCTTGGCTGGGACGACCCTAGAATGCCAACGATAAGCGGGCTTCGCCGCAGAGGCTACACGCCAAGCTCCATTCGCGAATTCGCAGACAGAATTGGGGTTGCCAAAACAGATAGCATGGTGGATATTCAGCTCCTTTATTTTTGCATAAGGGAAGAACTCAACAAAAATGCGCAAAGAGCTATGGTTATTTTAGACCCTTTGAAAGTTGTTATAACAAATTGGGAAGAAGGCAAGGAAGAAATTTTTGAAGCGGAAAACAATCCTGAGAATTTGGAGATGGGTGCGAGGAAAATAGTTTTTGGCAGGGAAATTTACATAGAGCGCGAAGATTTTATGGAAAACCCTCCAAAAAAATATTTTAGGCTTTTTCCGGGTTCGGAGGTTCGCTTGAAAGGCGCGTATTACATTCGCTGCGAGCAGGTTGTTAAAGACGCTGGCGGAAATATCACCGAGTTGCATTGCACCTACGACCCTGAAAGCAGGGGAGGCGAAACCGCAGATGCCCGCAAGGTGAAAGGAACCCTGCACTGGGTTAATTGCGTGTCTGCAGTTGATGTTGAGGTTAGGTTGTTTGAAAATCTTTTCACCTTGGAAAACCCCGGCGCAATTCCAGAAGATAAAAACTATATGGACTATGTGGATAAAGATTCCATGCTCGTTAAATACGCCAAAGCAGAACCGTTGCTTTTGGGCTCAAAGCCTTTTGATAGGTTTCAATTTGTTAGGCACGGCTATTTTTGCGTTGATTACAAAGACTCCGCTCCGCAAAAGCCTGTGTTTAACCGTATAGTAAATTTGAAGGATACTTGGGGCAAAATTTCTCAAACATAACGCTGGCAAAAACGCTTTCGCTCTGGTTTAATGTTTTTTCCAATGGGCAGTAAACGCCCGCATAGCCTATCAATTTTTTATCGGTTTTCCAGCGGCTGTCTATGCCCGTGGAATTTTTGCAGGGAGAATCCCAACCGATCAGCAGGCTTTGGGTTTTGCATTTTTTGGCATGCCTAAAAATGTTTCTGTATTGCCCCTGAGTTGTCAGCAAAATAAAAATATCGTATTTTCTGAGTGCTCTTGCTATGAGCCAGTCTGTGAATATGTTGTTGTTGGGTTTTGGTTCCAGGGCGTTTGCTCTTCTGGAGTAATGAACTTTATAGCCGCAGTCAATTAGTTTTTGCTCAAAAGTTCTTTGTGAACTTTCTCCAGGGTGGTAAAAGTGCTTTTCTATGTCTAGTTCTTCTGTGCCGCAATTCCAGTCTAGCCGCCGCGTTATTTCAAAGCGCAAATAGGTTTCTATTGCGGCTATGTTAAGTCTGGAACGAATCCTGTGTTCATACCTGTAAAAATCGTTTATGCGCCTAAAGGAAAAGCCGTCTATGCAAAAATATGCCTTTTTCATCACTACCTCACATTTTATCCCTAAAATGTTAGACGTAGTTCAGAGCAAAAAAAATCCTAAAAAGTGAATTATGCAACAGATAGTTGCATAATTATGCATTTTTTTACATTTTTACGTTTTTTGCGTTGTTTTTTGCGTTATATTTTCTTGCAAACAGACAACTTTAAAGAAAAAGCTGCATAGCGGCACCCCTAGAATCAGCCCCCACACACCGAATAATTTTCCGAATATGGTTAAAACTCCCAAAATGATAACGGGGTTCATGTGCATGTGAGAGCCATAAATGCGCGGGTTTAAAATATAGGCTTCTATTGCGTGTATAATGGCTATTAGACCTATTGCCATAAGCATTAAAAAAGGTCCGTTGTGCTGCAAAGCCACCATGCATATTGGCACAGAAGATATGAACACCCCCGCAATGGGCACAAAGCTGCACAAGAACACTGTTGAAATCAAGAATGCCGAAAATTTCCCGATACCCAGCAGCCAAAGCCCGATTCCGGTTAAAAGCCCGTTTATCACAGCTATAAAAAATTGAGCCTCCAAAGCCCTTCCGAGTATGGCAGAAAATTGGGTTATGCTGGGTTTGATTTCGTGAAAAACAAAGGCTATGCGCGAGCGTTCAAGCCTCCCGAACATGCGGGTCAATCGCGGGTAGTCTAAAATTATGAGGAAGGAGAATAGCATGGACAATAAAAAGGAACTAGCTATGCCTATCAGCTTTCCGGAATACAGCAGCACTGCGGAGAGATTTTTTTTGATGTTGCCGGAGTTTTCCACAGTGGGCAAATCAAAACTTTGCTGCAAAATCAAAAGCGTTGGGGATTTTGTTCTTGAATTTTCCAAGTTGGCGTAGTTTTCAATATCCGAGAGCATTTGTCCAAAAGCTGGGAAAGATTCTGCTAAATTATTCAATTGGCTATCAAATGCAACTATGTAGCTATCGAAATTGTATATAAAAGACTTGGTTTGTATTTTAACTTCTGTTGCCAAAAAGTATATGGTTCCGCTTATCAAAAGCAGCATAGATACACCTATCAGGCAGGTTCTAATCCGGCGGTTTCTTATTTTTTGCTTTAATTTTTCACCTAAACTATATTGCACAAAGGAAAATACGAATGTGAGGAATATCAGCAAAAAGAATGAGCGCAACCAAAAAATGAGCAAAACCAAAAGAACCCACATAGCAATTTTGGTGAACTGCGGGTACTTTGATACAAGTCCAGGTGGCGTTGAGTTTGGCATCAGGGAGTTAATGTAGAAAAAATCAATAAAATATAAACGAGAACACGGCATCAGCTAAAATTATCGCTGTTATGGAAAATACAACGCATTTGGTTGTTGCAACCCCAACCGCATCTGCTCCGCCGCGCACAGATAAGCCTTTTGAAACGGCGATCAGAGATATCAGCCACCCGAAAATCAAACCTTTGAAAAGGGATTTAACCAAAATAACTATTGAAAGTGCCTCTTGAAGTTCAGATAAAAACAGCGAAGTTGGAAGCCCAATATATAGAGTGGCAATTAAATAGCCCGCAAAGCAACCCGCAATATCTGCGAGCATGGTTAGCAGGGGAGTTGATATGCTCATGGCTTGGAAACGAGGCAGCACAAGATATTGAACAGGGTGAATACCCATAACCCTCAGAGCTTTTACCTCTTCTTGAACAACCATAGAAGCTATTTCTGCTGTTATTGAAGAACCGGAACGGCCTGCCAAAATAATTGCTGTTATTAGCGGACCAATTTCCATAAACATAGTTACCGCAACACCCCTGACCAAATAAACGCCAGCCCCCAAAGTCTCTAACTGAACCGCAGACTGAAAAGAAAGAGTTATGCCAACTAGAAAAGTCAAAAGAAAAACTATGGTGGTTGCCGTGCTTCCAAGCCTTATCATTTGAAGCGAAAGCGCACCTTTAAAAGGCAGGCGCATTTTATCAAAACGCCCAAGCGTGCTCCAATATATGGATTCACTCAAAAGATAGGTTATTTGCCTAAGCTCATAATACAGTGCATAAACAGCCTCGCCAGATTTTTCGATAAATCCCACTGGCCACTCCCTAATTTCCCTTTATAACGGTATCCTTTGCCAGCACAACAACCCCAGACTCGGTTAAATGGAACATCGCTTCGTCTCGGTCTAGATTGTAGCCTATTTCAAAACCCGCTGGAACGTGGATATCTTTTTCAATGATCGCTTTGCGGATTTTTGCGCCGGGTGCTATTGTCACACCGGGGAAAATTATTGAATCTTCTACCAAAGCATCTTTTTGAACTGTGACGCTTGGGCTCAGTACAGAATGTATAACTTCGCCACCGCTTATTATGCAGCCCGCCGAAACAACAGAATTCACAGCAACGCCTTGATAGTTCTCGGTATTGCTAGAAAATTTTGCGGGTGGCCTATTCCAGTTGTAAGTGCGAATGGGCCAAGCTTCGTTGTAAAGGTCAAATACGGGTTCTGGCGCGCATATATCCATATTCGCTTCGTAAAAGGCATCCAAGGTTCCAACATCTTTCCAATAGCCTTTTGTTTTTGGCAGCTCGCCTTTCACCAAATTGGTTGTGAAATCGTAAACATAAACGGGATATTCCGGATAAAGATAAGGCAGAATGTTGTGTCCAAAATCCGTGGCTTTTGGGTTGTTGTGGTGAATTTCCAAAAGCTGGCGCACTAAAAATTTACTTGAGAAAAGGTAGTTGCCCATGCTCGCTAGGCACCACCCTGAGCGCCAAGGTATTTGCTTTGGGTTCTGTTTTGGTTTTTCTTCAAAACCTATCATGCGGCCATCATCGTTTACTTCTATAATGCCAAACTCGTGTGCTTCTTTTACTGGAACCGGAATGGCGGCTACGGTCAATTGAGCTTGGTGGCTCACGTGAAAATCCACCATTTGATTAACGTCCATTTTATATATGTGGTCTCCGCCGAATATGGCTACCAAGTCTGGGCGTTCATCTGTTATTAAATTTATGTTTTGGAAAATGGCATCGCTTGTGCCTCTGTACCAGTCGTTTCCGGTGCGCATTTGTGCGGGAACCAAATCCACATATTGCCCTGTGCTCGGGTTAAGGCTCCAAGCCGCAGAAACGTGTTTGTTTAAAGAATCTGATTTGAACTGTGTTAGAATTTTTATTTTGAACACGCCGCTATTTATGAAATTATTAAGCACAAAGTCTATTATTCGGTAAATGCCGCCAAAATGCACAGCCGGTTTTGCGCGGTCGCGCGTTAAGGGCGAAAGCCTGCTACCTTGACCTCCCGCCATAATCATGCAAAGGATATTTTTATCGTGTCTGCGAGGATGTGAACTCATAGTATTAATATAGAAAATCCCCCCTTGAATATATAGAAAATGATTCTATATCTAAATAAAAATCTCCCTTGAAGGGCAAATCTTCCAAGCTGGGGGTGGCGGCGAAGGTTTGGCTGTTTTTTTGCCTGACGATTTTTGCAAGAGCTTCTCTCCTTGAACGGTCAAGCTCGGCAAAAACATCGTCTAAAAGCAAAATGGGGTTTGTTCCCGAATAATTTTCTATTACCCTGGCACTGGCGAATTTCATTGAGAGAGCTATGGAGCGGCACTGCCCCTGCGAACCAAAATCCCGCATGGAATGCCCCCCAATCAAAAGTTCTATATCGTCTCTGTGCGGACCGATGAGCGTGGTTCCCGCTGCTCTTTCTGCGCTGGATTTTTCGCTCAGGTTTTTCAAAAAACTCTCTTTATCCATAGCCCTTGTGTAAGAAAATTTTATTTCCTCTGCATTGTCGGATAAAATTTGGTAAAAATTATTTATATGAGGTTCAAGTATTTTGCACAAAAAATCTCTCTCCTCCCAAACTGAAACGGCGAGCGAAGCGAGCTGTTCTGTTAAAGCCTCAATCAGATACTCGCCACCCACAGCGGCACCCTCTAAATTATCCTTTAGCCAGCGGTTTCTCTGCTGCAAAACTCTGCGGTATCTGCGCAGCAAATCCAAATTGCTCTTTTTGTAAAAACACAAAAGCTCGTCTATAAAATTTCGCCTCGCTTCTGGAGCACCTCTTGCGAGCAGCATATCTTCGGGAGAGATAAAAACAAGGGGCGCAGAACCGAACAATGCTCCTGCCCTGCGAAATTCCTTTCCGTTTAATTTTCCTCTTGTGCTGGAATTTTCCACTTGAATTGCAGCTTCGCAGTCTGTGGTTTTTGCCCTTAAAACAAAATTGCTCGTATTCCAATTTATGGCTTCTTGCAAGGTTTTTGTTCTGAAAGAAAATCCTTGGCAAATAATGTGTATCGCTTCCAACAAATTGGTTTTTCCGCAGCCGTTTTTCCCGCTTATCACGGTTATTCCGCCATTGAATTCCAAAGAGAATTCTTTTAAATTTCTAAAACCCGATTGTGAAAGGGAGAGAAGCATCAATCGCTCTCTTTACTTGCCGCTATGGATACTTTTTTCACCCTTGCCAAATTGCACTGATCCAGAATATCAACGATTTTCCCGCCTGGTGCTTCTCTGTCTGCTACAATGATGGCTGCGCGGTCGGGTTTTTCGGCTACCATCTGTTGCAAAATAGTTTTCAATGTTCTTAAATCAACCTGACCTTCGTTTATGTGAATTGTTCCCTCGCGGCTAAGCCCTATCAAAATGCTTTCCCTCGCAAGCTCTTCCGCAGAACTCGCTTTGGGTTTATTAACATCCACTCCGGTTTCCCTTACAAAGGAGCTTGTGACAACAAAAAATATCAGCAGAATAAAAACCATATCCAGCATAGGAGCAATGTCTATGCCGCTGGAGTTATCTCTATTTTTATATTTCTTTGCAAAACTCATTTTTTTTATCCCGCATTTAAGAGTTAAACAAGAACAACATAATATCGCCATCTTGAACTTCGTAATCTTTGCCTTCGGTGCGCAAATGCCCTGCATCTTTGGCGGCATTCAGCGAGCCGTATTTTTCAAAATCCGAGTATGAAAGAGTTTCTGCTCTTATGAATCCTTTTTCAAAATCTGTGTGTATAACGCCAGCACAGGCAGGTGCTTTCCAACCCTTGTGAAATGTCCAAGCGCGAACTTCCTTTTCTCCTGCGGTGAAAAAGGTACGCAGTCCGAGTATTCCATAACCTTTTTTAATGACTTGGTCTAATCCGCTTTCTGCCATTCCGAGTTCTTTCAAAAATTCCGTTTTTTCTGCCTGCTCCATTTCTGCAAGTTCTTCTTCAACTTTTCCGCAGATGATAACCATGTCTTGCTTGCGCTCGTCTGCATATTTTTTCAGCTGCTCGGTGTAGGCATTGCCTTTTATCACATCGCTTTCGCTCACATTTGCGCAATAGAAAATGGGTTTTGCAGTTAAAAGAGCAAGTTCAAAAATGAGCTCCTCAGTCGCTTCGCTTTTCTCAATTTCCCTAGCTGGCTTTCCTGTGCCCAAATGTTTTGCAAGAGCTTCGCAAGCGGTGAGTTTTTCTTTTGCTTTTGTGGTTCCAATTCTCGCGTTCTTGGTTTCTTGGGCGAGGCGTTTTTCCACACTTTCCAAATCTTTCAATATGAGTTCGGTTTCTATAATCTCAACATCTCTGAGCGGGTTCACCACCTCGTGCACGTGAATGATGTTTTCGTCATCAAAGCAGCGAACCACTTCCATAATGGCTTCGCATTCCCTTATGTGCGTTAAAAACTGGTTGCCGAGTCCTTCGCCCTGCGAAGCTCCCTTAACAAGCCCTGCAATATCCACAAACTGAGTTACCGCCGGAACAATGCTGCGCGGGTTGTATGCCTTAACAAGGGTATCTAAGCGTTTATCCGGCACGCTCACCATTCCCACATTTGGGTTTATGGTGCAAAAAGGGTAATTCGCGCTCTCTGCGCCCGCATTTGTTATCGCATTAAATATAGTGCTTTTGCCAACATTCGGCAGCCCAACTATTCCACATTTAAATCCCATAAGAGAGTATAATCTAGTAAATGCTGATTAATTTTCTTTGGGACAAGGGATATGGGATAAGGGATATGAATATGCAAAAATCTTGTCCCTAGTCCCTAGTCCCAGAGCACTTGAATGTGAGTTAATCAGTGGCTACTATATAAACTCCGCAAGCGCAGTCCACCTGTGCCGCTCTCTGTTGTTGCGAACCGCAGTTTCCAAAGAACCCTGGCTTGCCAAAATCCAAATATTTTCTTTTGCTCTGGTCACAGCAGTGTATAGCAGATTTCTTTGCAGCATAATGGAGTGGGTATAGTCCAGCACAACCGCCACGGATTTATATTCGCTACCTTGGCTTTTGTGAACTGTGCAGGCATAGGCAAGGGTTAAATGCTCAAATTCATCGCCTTCTATGGTTATGGTTTTGCCTTCAAAATCCGCTTCTATTTTTTTTGCAGTTGGCATAACACGAATTATGCGCCCCAAATCGCCGTTGAAAATATCTTTTTCATAATTGTTTTTAAGTTGCATCACAGGGTCGCCAATTTGCCAATGGATATTTCTGTAATCAAAACCGTAAGCGTTGAAATTGAGTATCTTTTGCATAAAGGCGTTTAGGCTTTGGGTTCCAAGAGTTCCCTTGTGCATGGGGGTTAAAACTTGCAGTTCTCCATTTTTTGAAAGCCTGTGCAGAATGGAAAGAGCCTCTTCTGAATTTTGGTAGGGCATATAGTGAAAGTGCGAGCCGTTTTGCAAATTTGGCACCAAGCCCGCTAAAATTCGGTGCGCATTTTCCGCAATATCGCTGGATTCCCCCTGCCTGTAAATTTTGGAAAGCCTCGCCTGCGCAACTTCTCTGCAAGAGAGAATTTCCCTCAGCACATTGCCGGGGCCAACGCTCGGCAACTGGTCTGCATCACCGATTAAAATCAACTGAGTGCTATGCCTTAGTGCGCGCATTAAATCTGCGGCAAGCTCGTTGTCTAGCATTGAGCTTTCGTCTATAATCACAACGTTTGCATCCAAAGGGTTCATCTCGTTTTTGTAAAAAAGACCGGAAATTGGGTCTATCTCCAGCAAGCGGTGAATGGTGCTAGCTTTAAAGCGGCAAACTTCTGCCATTCGGCGAGCCGCACGCCCTGTGGGTGCGGCGAGCATAACTTTCTTTTTTTGCAAATTCAATATATGCAACACACCTTTCAATATTGTGGTTTTGCCTGTTCCAGGACCTCCCGTTATCACAAAGAACATATTTGAAACAGCATCTTTAATGGCTTTTAATTGTTCGTTGCTATAAGAAATTTCAAGGCTGCTCGCAGCTGCGTTTATTTCCGCATCGCTGTGCAAAGCCTCTAATTCCCCAAAATTCAAAGCTCTACGGATAAACGTTCCTATATATTTTTCTGCCTCGTAAAGTTCCGGCAGCCACACACGTTCTTGTTGAGAAATTACTTTGCCCTCTTTTTTCAAATCGGAGAGTGCGGAATACAAGTAATCAAAAATATCATCGTCTGGAAAATTCGGAGTTATTCTCAAAAAATTAAGGGCATTTTGCAATAGATTTTCGGGAGGCATAAATGAATGACCGCCATCGTATTTAGCTTCTCTTAAAACGTGCAAAATTGCGGCGCGCAGCCTTAAACCGGAACTTTCTTCAAAGCCTATTTTTTTTGCGGCATTGTCTGCTATTTCAAATGGATATGCAAAGGGTTCTTCGCAAAGAGTGTATGGATTTTCGCTTACTATATCTTCTGTTTGCATTTTGTACAAATTCCAAGCGAGCATCGCTTTTGCACCAGTGAATCCGAGTTTGTAGAGGAATAGCAGAGATTTTCTGCTCTCCTGCTGCATTCCCCAATCGTCTATGAATTTCTCAAGCCGTTTTCCGCTGAGTCCTTTCACCGCGCCTCGCAACTGCATAGGATTTGTGTCTAAAATTTTTGGCAAATTTTCCCCAAAAACACCGACCAATTTTTCCGCTGTTTTTTCCCCTATGCCTGTGAAAATTCCGCTTGCCAAATAATCTATCAAGCCATTTTCCCCTTCTGGCTGCAAAACCTCGCAACTCGCCACGGCAAACTGCTTTCCAAACTTAGGGTGTTCGCTCCAATCCCCCGTTAAACGAACCCTTTCCCCCGCGTGAACGGGCAAAAAATTACCCGCCGCTGTTTCTGTTTGTTTGCCAGTTTTTATGCGCACAACAGAAAACCCATTTCGCTCGTTTGAAAAAACTACGGAAGATACGGTGCATTCTAGGGTTTCTGGCATTTGTGGTGGGAATAAGGTAGAAAATAATACCCCTTGACAAAACGGCTAAAAATTGCTATATTTATAGACCTAGATTGGAGAATTTTATGAGCCGCGTATGTGATGTTACAGGGAA
>Ga0268262_10000976_pt1 | contig 36880 bp, 30 predicted proteins | sample TergutNc150P3_FD_190354 | JGI IMG/M metagenome (GOLD analysis project Ga0268262, IMG submission 190354) | Nasutitermes corniger P3 segment gut microbial community from laboratory colony in Florida, USA - Nc150 P3 (SPAdes) (version 2) | ecosystem: Host-associated > Arthropoda: Insects >...
CATCGCATGCGCGATAAGGCGCTCAATGGCGGGAATTTCCTCTCCAAAGCGGCCAATGGGCTCATTTATCTTTTTAGGTCCTACGGGCGTCGGAAAAACGCTCCTTGCAAGAAAACTTGCCCAGTACCTGTTCGCTAATGAAGAAGCCCTTGTAAGAATAGACATGTCCGACTTTATGGAAAAGCACAACGCTTCCCGCCTTGTGGGGGCGCCGCCCGGCTATATCGGCTATGAAGAGGGCGGAATGTTAACGGAAAAAATTAGGCGCAATCCCTACCGCGTAATTTTATTTGACGAGATAGAAAAGGCCCATCATGATATTTTTAACATCCTGTTACAGGTAATGGAAGAGGGAGAATTAAGGGACAGCCTGGGGCATACCGTAAATTTCCGCAATACGGTCATTATCATGACAAGTAACGCCGGAGTGCGGGAGATTACAAAAGACTCAAGACTTGGCTTTACGTCGGGTTCTGGCTTAATGAGCCAATCCGAGATTGAATCAGCCGCCATGTCAGAGCTCCGCCGTATTTTCAGCCCTGAATTTTTAAACAGGGTGGATGAAACTGTAGTCTTTAATCCGCTGACGCGCAAACAAATAGAAGCGATCTTTGACATTGAACTAAAAGAACTTTCAAACCGCCTGACCGAACAAAATTACGGCATTAAAATAACCCCCGAAGCAAAACGCATTCTAGTAGATAAAGGCTGGGATCAAAAATTCGGCGGCAGACCGTTACGCCGCACAATTCAAAAAGAACTTGAATCCCCATTATCAGAACTAATTTTAGAAGGTAACTGGGAAAACGGCACAATCTTTGTTGCGGGTGTAAAAAACGGACAAGTCAAGATAACGGGAAAGCCAACTGTAAAACAGGAAGTCTTTGCCTGAATAGTGGTTAGTATGTAGTGGTTAGTATATAGTATTATTGTTCGATATCTGGGCTTGAGGTACACGCTGCGTTTGCTAACAATAAACTACATACTAAATACTAACCACTATCCACTACTTAAATAACGGTTCCCGGATACAAAATAGTATTCTTAGGTATTACAATAATCCCGTCCACTATATAGTAATGGCCGTAATTGCCGTCTGTGCGTTTTATGTCGTCAACGCCGATGCGGCAGCCTTCGCCTATGCGGACATTTTTGTCGATAATTGCGCCTTTTATGATTGCGCCCCTGCCTATTCCTAAATTGGGTATTCTTTCTTCCGCCCTTTGCATTTTTTCGATTTCCGTTTCATAAAAGTCGGCGCCCATGCAAACGACGCCGTTAAGGCTTGAGCCTGTCTCTATAATTGTACGGATACCGACAATGGAGTTGGTAATGTTTGCGTTTGTAATAATACACCCTTCGGCGGCAATTGACTGGTTCATATTGGCAAAGTTCATTTTTGAAGGCGGAAGATTTCGCATGTGGGTGAAAATCGGTTTGCGCTCGTCGTAAAAATCGAATTTGGGCTTTACCGATGTTAATTCCAGATTGGTGTCGTAGAAGTTTTTAATGGTTCCTATATCTTCCCAATAGCCGTCAAAAAGATAGGCGTTTACTTTAAGCTTGCTGATGGCGTCAGGGATTACCTCTTTTCCAAAGTCTGTAAGTTCATTTGCAAGGCAGTTTTCCATCGCTTTTGCGTTAAAAACATAAATTCCCATGGAACCAAGGTAACAATCTCCCTTATTTTTATCGCGAAGAAGTTCTTTTGGAGCCCTAAAGTCGGAAATATCTTTACTGGGGCCGGGTTTTTCCATAAATTCCGTGATTTGATTGTTCTTATCGGCCTTGAGAATGCCCAAACCGCTTGCGTTTTCACGGGTTACGCCGGTACAGGCGATAGTAATGGCGGCTTTTGAATCAATATGGTTTTTTAAGAGTTCCTGCAAGTCCATTCTGTACAACTGGTCGCCTGAAAGTATTATATAGTAGGAAGGATTCTGCGTTCTGAAATGCGGGAAATTTTTTCGCACGGCATCCGCGGTACCTTCGTACCAGCCTGAATGAACAAGGCTTTGTTCAGCCGCAAGTATTTCAACGAAACCATTTGTAAAGGGGTCAAAAATGTAAGTTTGACCGATATGCAGGTGCAAAGAGGCCGTATTGAACTGAGTTACGATGTAAATTTGCTTTAAATTCGCATTTATACAGTTAGACAGCGGTATATCAATAAGGCGGTACTTGCCGCCAAAGGGAACGGCTGGTTTTGAACGAAACTGAGTTAATGGGAACAGACGAGTTCCCTTGCCACCGCCCAATATTATTGACAAAACTTCAGACATATTGGCACTCCTTTATTTAACATATTATATGTTTATTTTAAATTTTTGTCAAACAGGAATAAGGAATTTGTAAAAAAAAACGAATTTTTTTTGTTAGTATTCCATGTATTAAAAATAAAGAGTAGAATATTTTGCATGGATCCCCGTAAAAATCTTGAACAGCTTCTGGAAAGTCCCGAATTTGCGCCTAATATTGTCGTAAACCGTCTTCTGCCGGCGCAGGAAGGAGTTTACGAGGATTTTCCGAAGGGGTTAGACCCCCGAGTCGTTGAAGCTTTCAAGAACAGGGGAATCGAAAAGATTTACAGCCATCAGGCTGAGGTCTGGAAGCTGGCAAAAAGCGGCAAAAATGTCGTTGTAGTAACCCCGACGGCTTCCGGAAAGACCTTATGTTACAACTTGCCCTGCTTGCATGAGCTGTTGACCGATGAAAATTCAAGGTGTCTGTATCTTTTTCCTACAAAGGCGCTTTCCCAGGACCAGCAGGCCGAGTTAAATGAACTTGCCGATGGTGAAGACGGAAAGAGCGGACTTGATGTAAAAATAGCGACCTATGACGGAGATACGCCCGATTCCCTCCGCATTTCAGCCAGGGATAAGGGCAGGATAATCATTTCAAACCCCGATATGCTCCACGCGGGAATCCTGCCCAACCATACAAAGTGGATTAAGTTTTTTTCCCGCCTTAAATACATCGTAATTGACGAGGCGCACGCCTACAGGGGGGTAATGGGAAGCCATGTGGCTAATGTACTGCGCCGTTTAAGGCGTGTGGCGGAGTTTTACGGCTCCAACCCTCAATTTATCCTGTGTTCGGCGACAATCGCCAATCCCGCCCAGCTTGCGAAATCGCTAATCGGGCAGGATGTCGATCTGGTGGATAAAAACGGCGCTCCCCGCGGCGAAAAAAGAATCATTCTCTACAACCCACCCTTGGTTGACGCGGTACAGGGCATACGCAAATCGGTTGTAACAGAAAGCCGCCGCTGGATGATTGCCCTTCTTCGCGCGGGAATTAAAACAATTCTTTTTGCCCACTCAAGGATTAAGACGGAAGTAGCCGCGTCCTATGTAAATGAAGACTTAAAAAATATTTTCAACGACAATTCAGGCATAAGGGTAGAGGCGTATCGCGGCGGTTTTTTGCCTAACGAACGCCATGAGATAGAGAGGGGGCTGCGCGAGGGTACGATACAGGGCGTGGTTTCAACTAACGCCCTTGAATTGGGGATAGATATCGGCGGACTTGACGCGTCCGTAGTGGCGGGTTTTCCCGGCTCATTTAATAGTTTCTGGCAGCAGTCTGGCAGGGCGGGCAGAAGGGGAGGCACGTCTGTTTCGGTATTTATCGCAAGCGTGTCCCCCATTGACCAATTTATCATGAACGACCCGCAGTGGTTTTTCCGCAAAAGCGCGGAGGAAGCGCACATCGATCCTGACAACCCGTATATTTTAACGGATCACGTTAAATGCGCGTGCTTTGAACTGCCGTTCACCGATGAAGAATTGAAAGAAGGCGGTATTTACGTCGATAACGCGAAAGACGCGCTTGAGTATCTGCAGGAAGCCGGTATTGTGCGCCATACGAGCGCAAAGTGGCATTGGGCGAACCGTTCGTACCCTGCGGAGGGGGTGAGCCTGAGAAGCGCCGGCGCTGACAATGTTGTAATAATTGACGTAACGGACGGAAGAAACTCCGTCATTGGCGAAATGGACAGGCCGAGCGCGAAGGAAATGATCTTTGTAAACGCGGTCTATATCCACCGCGGACGGCAGTACATGGTTGAATCTCTTGATATTGAAAACAAAAAATGCCTTGTCCGTGAAGCGGAAGTTAATTATTTTACGGACGGGCTTGTAAAGACGGACATTAAAGTTTTAACGGAAGACGAAAAGGTTGTTTACGCGGGAGGAGAAGGAGTCCTCTCCGACGTACTTGTACGTTCCCAAGTGACCAAGTTTAAAAAACTCCGTTTCCGTACCCATGAAAATATCGGCTACGGGGACATAAGCCTTCCCGAAGAAGAAATACAAACGCGGTGCCTTGCGCTTCTATTCGCGCCCCAGTCAAAAGGCGGCAAAGTTCTGTCGCAAATGGACGAACAGGGTATTGGGGAGGCTTTATCGGGCGCGGGGACTTTGATACGCAATATCGCCTCGGTGTTCCTTCTCTGCGACCCCCGCGATTTGGGGATAGCCGAGCGCGTAAAAGATCCGCATTTTGGAGTAAGTGCGCTTTACATTTACGATAAGTACCCGGGCGGTACGGGGCTGACGGAAAATCTTTCCCAACGGATTGAGCCGCTGTTACGCGCAATTTTAGACGCTCTTGAACGCTGCCCGTGCAGGAATGGCTGCCCTTCATGTGTTGGGCCGGGGAGGGATAAGAACGCGGCCAAGGAATTTTTAAGAGCTTTGCAGTAAAAAACAACTGTAAACATGGTGTTTTTTTGGATAATTATAACTATTGACAATAATGACACAATGAATTATAATACTACAACATTATCAAGACCGTGGGGTTTTCCCGCGGGAAGTTGTTAAGATAAGGAGCAAAAAATGAAAAGGAAAATTACAGGATTATTTATCACATTTTTATTGTGCGTCGCCGCATTCAATGGATTCTGCCAGGATGTAAATTTAATGCCTCTTACATGGGAGATGGTCAGCAGTGTACGGGCTAAAGGTGAACTTAAGAAGTTAAGTTATTATCTTTCTGGACCATTTTCAATAATAATAAATGAGAAAAAAAATCCTGATCAATATAATGCTACTAACGATGGAAAACTCGATATTAAAGGAGAAAGTTCTTCACAAAAAGAAATAAAATTCAACATGCATGATAAAGGTAATCTTCAAGATTACAATGATTTTACCAAAGGCAGAGAATTTCTGGTAATAATTTATCCTGAACAGGATAATAAAAATATCATATTAAGATTTGTGCGCAATAGCAGTAAAAACCGTTTTGAACTTATTTCCGCAGTGATTGACACCAATAATTACGCATTCTCCTCTTCTGTCGAACCTCCATATTTGACTGTTGATTCTACTAAGCCTAACCCCATTTATGATATTGAGTTACAGGCCGTACCGATCAGTGAAGTGCGTAATAATCCTTCTCAAAGGCGGCAGGGAAGCACAAATCCCGCCGTGAGAGATACTGCAGATCAAGTTACCGCCGGAAATAGATATGGCGCAATCTATATTGACAGGCCGGGTTCATTAACTAAATCAGCCGTTATTGAATATATTAGGTATAAAAACCCCAGTATTTCCCGCAGGACTGTTGAGAATCTTATTGACGCGTATTTTAGGGAAGCCGGAAAAGAAGGAATAAATCCTGATCTTGCCATTGCCCAAATGTGCCGGACGACGAATTTTCTTGGAATTGAAAGGCTCATGCAGGCTCATAACTACGCCGGTTTTACCTCAACGCCGGAATGGCCGGGCGTGTTTTATGGCGGCATGAGAGAGGGAGTTATCGCGCACATTCAACACCTTAAAGGCTACACAAGCAATGTGAGCCATACCGAGCTTAAGGAACCGCTTGCTGATCCGCGCTGGGATAAGCTTGACGGCCTTAGGGGAACAATAAACACGCTTGAAGATTTGTCAGTAAAATGGGCGCCTTATAATTCAAGGGGTTATTATAACGACATTGTAGACATTATTAACGAAATGCGCCGTTTTTCATCGCAGATGGATACATAAGGAATTACGATATGAAAAAGACGGCATTGATGCTCGCATTTCTTGTATGCGTTATAAGTTATCAGGGATTCGCAAAAGGGGGCGCTGACCAAACTGAAATAAAAAACGGAATTAAAAAGTTAGAAACAGATGTAAAAGGTATAAATGAAAAAATAACAAAGATAGATGGGGATGTAACAGGTATAAATGGAAGAGTAGCAAAGTTAGAAGACGTAAGTGGTAGGAATCCAAACCCAGACCCAAATCCAAATCCCAATCCCAATCCCAATCCCAATCCCAATCCCAATCCAAACCCAATTCCAGATCCAAACCCAAATCTAAACCCAGATCCAAACCCAAACCCGAGAGATAATACGACGAATCAAGCGACATCAAGTCGAATTCCTGTTACTCCTGAAATTGTACAGTATTTTATAAAAAAAGATGGAAGTTATGAAGGGTTAAAATTTTATATTTCAAAGAAATTCTATCTGGAAATATATGAAAAAAAAGAAACTGAAGGAATAGAAATAGTAAAAGATAATGTTGTAAAGGTTGTAATTAATCCTGTTAATGTCCCCAATGCTCCCACGGAAATAGAATTTTCCGCTGATAGTGAAGGGGTACTGGATGACATACTCGGGCCTGACAAAGAAAGAGAATTACAAATACTTTTTCAACAGCAGGGTAAAAAATATAAATTGGTATTTAGAAGAAACGCAAATAGTTATGTGCTTTCCAGAATAAATGGTATTAACAAAGATTACAAAATTATGGCCTTTGCCTCTGAACCCATACAACTTTATGTCGCAGGTGAGGACAGACGGAAAGTCGAAGTACGGGCAGTTTCCGCGGATTCTGCAGTTAAAAGTAATCAGCCGCAGGGTACAAAAACCGCTTTACCGTTAATTAATAATTTTCAGGCGGGAAAATATTATATACAAATAGGCTCATATACCAATGTAAATAAAGTATATTCTGAAATTGCAAAAATTAAAGGTAATTTTCCTGTCGCCGTTATGAAGGCAAATGTTGTCATTAAAGGTAAAAATACATTAGTACACCGTGTTTTAATAGGACCTTTGAATTATAATGAATCGCGGAATTTATTACAAAAATTTAAAGCCAGTTACCGTGATGCGTTTATTTGGGGTAAATAAAGCGAAGTGTTGAAGGTTTATGCAAAATCAGGCGCGGTTAATAATATAAGAAAGATTTCATGCGAAAATTAATATTGTTATTAACCGTAATAATACTTGTACCCATAGCCTCCGTAGCCAATGATGACGGCGGTGAGCGGGAGTTTACGGTATATTATTTAAGTTTGAATGATGGAAAGATCATCATAATAGAAGACAAAGAAAACATTGGAACTTACGATAACCCGATAATAGACAGCGATATGTCAATTGAACAGGCGTTTCAGGGGCTTCCCTCCGATTGTCCGCAATATATTAGAAACAGACAGCGGTTGATAACCGTAAAATATTATTCTTTTGACGGCATGATTCATCAGGGACAACTTGTTATAGATACGGATTTAACGGATGATATGGAGTTCGCCTTTGAAGAAGCCTTAAAAAAAGAATTCCCGATTTACTCCGTTATTCCGATGTCCCACACGGATTTCAGGAGAAAAGGAAGGTGGGATGACAACGCCTCAATGGAAGCGAATAACACGTCATGTTTTAATTACAGAAAAATTACAGGCGGTCAAAATCTTTCTTTACATGCTTATGGCAAGGCGGTTGATATTAATCCGGTACAAAATCCATACATAAGAAAAAATGTTATTTTGCCCGCCAATTCCGTTTATGATCCTGAAGCAAGCGGCACATTAACAAATGATTCCGTCATTGTTAAATCGCTTATTTCAAGAGGCTGGACATGGGGAGGAAATTGGACGGATTTAAAGGATTATCAGCATCTTGAAAAAAGGTAATGATGAGAGTTCTGTTATTTAGTTATTTACTATTCGTATTTTATATATTATAAAATTATTCATAATACAGGAGTATTTTATGGTTATAGCTTTAATGGTTTGTGGGATTGTTTTTTTATTTGTATTTATTTTTGGAATTATTATACTAAGAAAAGGAAAAAATGTTAAATATTATCGTTTAGCTCGTACTGGTTTTATTATTGGTATAATAGGGTTATCGATAATTGTTATTTTATCTATTGTTTCATATGCAAGGAATAGATATGAAAATTCTAATGTATTTGATTATAGATGGGATGAAAGAAATTACCGTCCTAGATATTCTTTTTTTACAGAAATTGGTTCTATAACAACAAAAACTAAAGATATAAATTCCAATTTTACTGTTAAAGTTGAAATGATTATAGGATATAGTATTGGTGATGATATAACAGAAAAAGAATTGAATACGAAGAAAGATTTAATTAGAGATTTTGTTAACAACTATTTTTCTGAAAAATATAAATCTGAATTAATGCCGGAATATGAGGAAGAATTAAAAAAAGAAATGCTTAAAATAATAAATACCAGTATTTTAAATTCAGGAAGAGTTAGAATAATAATATTTAATCAATTAGATGTAATAGGGTGGTAAATCCCAGCCATAGGAAGAAGAATTTTACCACGAACCAACACGAACAACGATAAGATATGTGTTAAGAGTTCGTGGTTTTCGTGTGGTTCGTGGTAAAAATATTTATTCACTTCGTCACCGCGATAATAAAATCAACATAATTCCCGTCCTTAACGGTCGAGTTCGGGTGTTGCGCGCCGTTAGTCATTTCCGGGACTTTGCCGGAAACATACGTGTCCAGCATCTTCATGGTTATTTGTCCGTTTTTGTTATAATCAGCCGCGCCTTTTAGGCCTTGAAGAATCGCCCATGTAAAAACGCCGTGCTTTTCCCTGTCGTTTTCTTTGGATAACTCTATGCCCATTGATGACATAAATATTAACGTGCTTGGTTCCATAATATCCTTTAACAGTTGGGTACTGTCTATTGCTGATGCTCCCCTGTTTCCACTGGAGCTTCCCGAATGACAGGCGTCTATAAAAATAAGTTTTTTTGCGGCTAATTTACTTATCCGCATTATTGTCTGATTAGGAACGGCGCTGGAACGCCTGACTTGAAAGTCATCGCTGAAAGCGGTGTCCGAGGCGACAAAATAAAATTCGCCTTGATTGTCTTTTACGCCGTGGCCCGCCAAAAACAAAAGAATTACGTCATTCTGCCCGGCTCTGTCTAAAAACTCCAAACCGTCGATAATGTTTTCTCTCGTTGGTTTTTTGGGCGTGTCATCCGTTAATAACAGGCTGTTCACCTTGTCAAAACGTTTTCCTTCCTGCGCTTTGAATACGTTTACAATCTCCCTTGCGTCATTTACCGCATAATTTAAATTTTCTATAATCGGAGAATCATACTTGTTTACGCCAACCGCAAGTATCCACAGATTAGGTTTATCCCATGAACTGTTTGTCTGGTAAAAAACTTCTACGATTGAAGGAGGTGATTCCGTATTACTGCTGTTAGACGCAATTATCTGTATCCTGTTATTGCCCGGCTCCAATGTTACGGGAAGGGTAAATTCAACGCGGCGTTGGTTTGCCTCAACATCTATTTTTTCCGTGCGTTTATTGATGCCCCTGGTGCTGGTTATTTTTGAAATCTCATCACTGCCTACAAGCCGTCCGTTTACAAGGACTTTTATTTCTTTTATAGGCTGTTTTTCATCTTCCACGACAACTGACAACATCGCCTGCGCTGACGTTACCTGAGTTCCATTTCCTGGACTGCGGATTGTAACTTGCGGCGGCGGAATTTTTCCAATGTCATTTATCGTAACGGAAGGCGTAACAACATTGGTATTCCCGCCAAGCCGCGCCTCAACAATTAGCGGTCTATAGAAAGTAGCTTTGTATTGCTCTATACCGTAGACATTGTTGCCTACGCGGACATTAAGGTACTTATCGCCGTAAGGTGAAGCATTGTAGAAACCGTCAGGTGTGATGACTATCCATTCGCCGTCTGTGAAGGAAATGAATTGGGCGATTTCTTTGCCTGTGGATATGTCCCAGAGGCGGATTGTGCCGTCACTAGAACTGGATAGGACTTGTTTACCATTTGGGTTTAACGCTACGGATACTACACTATTTGAATGTCCTAAAAAGGTTCTAATTTCCTTACCGCTTGCCATGTCCCATAGTTTCATGGTTTTATCCCATGAACCGGAAAGAACCTGTCTGCCGTCAGGGCTGAATACTACGGAACAAACCTCATTTGAATGACCTTTAAAAGTTCTGATCTCCCTACCTGTTACCGTATCCCACAATTTCATAGTGTTATCATCAGAACCTGAAAGAACTTGTCTGCTGTCAGGGCTGAAAGCCGCCGAACTAACACCATTGGAATCAAAGGTTCTGATTTCTTGCCCGCTTGCCGTATCCCACAATTTCACGGTGCCATCTAAAGAACCTGAAAGAACTTGTCTGTCGTCAAGGCTGAATACTACGGATTTAACTATATATTCATGCCCCAAAAAGGTTCTGATTTCTCGCCCGCTTGCCGTATCCCACAATTTCATGCTTTCAGAACCTGAAAGAATTTGTCTACCGTCGTGGTTGAAAGCTACGGATGTAATAAAAGTTTTATGCCCTGAAAAGGTTCTGATTTCCTGTCCGCTTGACGTATCCCACAATTTCATGGTGTTATCATAAGAACCCGAAAGAACTTGTCTGCCGTTAGGGCTAAACGCTACTGATTCAACAGCATCTGAATGCCCTGAAAAGGTTCTGATTTCCCGCCCGTTTGCCGTATCCCACAATTTCATGGTGTTATCCCAAGAACCAGAAAGAATTTGTCCGCCATCGGGGCTGAATACTATGGAAGCAACACTTTTTGAATGCCCCGAAAAGGTTCTGATTTCACGCCCGTTTGTCGTTTCCCATAATTTCATAGTGTTATCCCAAGAACCTGAAAGAACTTGTCCACCATCGGAGCTGAATACTACGGAAGTCACATTGAATCCTATGGAAGTAAAAGGATTTAAATAAGAATTATCATTATCTGAATGTACCAAAAAGGTTCTGATTTCTCTCCCGCTTGCCACGTCCCAAAGTTTAATGGTTTCATCAATTGAACCTGAAAGAACTTGCCTGCCGTCAGGGCTGAACGCTACGGAAGTAACCTTATCTGAATGCCCTGAAAAGGTTCTGATTTCTCGCCCGCTTGCCACGTCCCAAAGTTTAATGGTTTCATCAATTGAACTTGAAAGAACCTGTTTGCCGTCAGGGCTGAACGCCACCGAGCTAACACCGTCAGTATGCCTCGAAAAGGTTCTGATTTCCCGCCCGCTTGCCATGTCCCAAAGTTTTATGGTTTTATCATCAGAACCTGAAAGAACCTGTTTGCCGTCAGGGCTGAACGCCACCGAGCTAACACCGTCAGTATGCCTCGAAAAGGTTCTGATTTCTCGCCCGCTTGCCATGTCCCAAAGTTTTATGGTTTTATCATCAGAACCTGAAAGAACCTGTCTGCCGTCAGGGCTGAACGCCACCGAGCTAACACCGTCGGTATGCCTCGAAAAAGTTCTGATTTCCCGCCCGCTTGACGTATCCCACAATTTCATGGTACCATCAGCAGAACCTGAAAGAACTTGTCTGCCGTCAGGGCTAAACGCTACGGAATAAACACCTTCTGAATGCCCCGAAAAAGTTCTGATTTCCCGTCCGCTTGACGTATCCCACAATTTCATGGTGTTATCATCAGAACCTGAAAGAACTTGTCTGCCGTCAGGACTGAATGCTACTGAGTTAACAGAACTTGTATGCCCCAACTGCGGAAACACCGCCACTTCCTGAGCGTAGAGCGCGGCTGCGGCACACAGGGCGCAGAGTAGGATAAAAACTTTTTTTGGCATGGAAATACTCCTATTATGTAGTGGATAGTGGTTAGTGGATAGTGATTAGCAATGGTTGTTCGTTATCTTTACATATTGCCATCACGCAGAGCATAGAAACAACAAAATTGCTATTTACTATTTGCTATTTACTATCCCCTAACCACTAATATTACCACAAGCGGGGATTTCCCGTCCAGAGGCGGGGGGAGTATTCAAATAAAAGGATTTACAATTTTTAACATATTCTCAATAATCTGTCCATTCTGCATATCTTACTCATAATTATTTGCTTCATCCCTATTAAACTTAAAATTACCAAAAGAATATAGGAACTTATCAAAAATTTTATTTATACTATCATTGTTTTGATTTGCTTTTTTATTATAGAACGGAAATACCAAAACCTCTACTTCTTTTCCATAAAATTCAACAGGAATGGAAATCGTAGAGTTTTTTTCGCTTGGTATCATAACTTGTCTTAGCATATATCCTCCTTATGTAATTATGAATATTATATGTGTAGTATAAATTAAACGGAACGCTTTGTCCAGTGTTATTTTTATTTTTCAATTCCTGTGCTCTATCGCCAACAACAACCCAAACACGGCGTTTTCATTCGCGGACTGCGCCGTATACGCCATGCGGTTTTTTTCATATTTAACGGTTTGGGGGCGCAGGTAATTTCTCCCAACCGCCTTTTCAACCCTTTGCGCGAAATTTCCTGTTGCGCCCATAAAACGGTTTCCAATATCGTCAATATCCAAAGGCTGTTTGGAAAAAAGAACCACAAGGTAATCGGTTCCGGGTATGTCGTCTAACTCCAGCCAGTCAATTTCACCGGGGCGTTCAAATGGAAAGGCAAAAACATTTTGGCGGTAGTCCAGAACAGCCGAAAATCCGTCCTCCGGGAAAATCCGTGTATAAGAATTTGCGTCTGCGGCAAAAGCGTACAGATACGCCGGTTTGGCGCAGTTCATAATATAACGGAACCAAGTTCCTGACTTATGGGATTTTTTTGTCCTATAATACCCGTCGTTTACAAATTCAACTTCCATTCCGTTTTTTTCGCCTTTTATCTCTATTTCTACCGAACCTGAAAACTCCGCCTTTACCTGATTCTCAAGAAGGTCTTCTATCATTTCATAAGCTTCATTTACAAAATGTGCAAAATCGGAATATGTTATCCATATATAACCATCGTTTCCCCACCATGTTCCCCAACTGTTTTGGATTTCAAAAGCGCCGCCGTATTTATTGTCATCATACCCGATAACGCACATTGCATGACCACTGTATTTTCCATTAGGGTTTTCCGTAGGCCTCCACACGCCTTCGGCGGATTGAAACGATTTTGGACAACTCATGCCTATTACAACCGGCTTGCCTTCCGCAAGGCTTTTTTTAACAGGAAGAACCTTTTCGCTTTCAGTTTGCTTATCCAATGAATAACCAAAAAGCCGTACAAAATCCTTTATGGGAAATTTTTCGCTCGGGGCAAAAAGAGTAATCGGTATGTCGGGAAATTTCATCCGCAATTCTTCAGCCCTGCGTCTTACCGCTCCGGTATCCCTTAAAAATTTCAGAGCATCAGAAATATACGCTCCTTCTTCGCCTTCGTTATCGGAAATACTTTTGTAGAGATAGGTAGGTGAAAAAACATTTTTCGTAGATAGTTCTTTGTCCGTCCTTTTTAGGCTTACAGATTCGCTTATAGTCCTTGCCGTATATGCGGTTGACCAACCGACACAAGTGCCGTAGGGGTTTTGATCTCCGGGGACAGGGCCGTACTGTTTAAGTGAAGCGGAACGGGGCAGAGGGGTAATATCTCTTGTAGCGGATTTTTGCGGTACTTTGTTGTAAGCTTCAGGGTCAAGTTTTGCCCCCGTTGAAAAGGTTTGGGGGAATAATGAAAGTGAGCTTGCCAGAAATAGTATTATAAAAAGGTACTTTTTAGCCATTGTTCATCCCTCTGTTTTTTGTTATTATATTATGGATTTTACCTTATAAGCAAGATATAATAGGTATAAGGAGCGGGTATGAAAAAAATTACAGCTTTATTCTTCTTTTTTACCGTCGGTTTTTGCCTGTACGCGCAGACATTAACATGGGATATTAAGTTTCTAAAGGGGACGGAGAAAGAGTCTGTTCCCATATCCAGACAAATCAAGATGGAAACAGGAGAGGTTTTTTTAATAACCGTTATGCCGGAAGCGGATTGTTTTTGCTATGTAATATTTTATGATTCGGAGCGTCAAATTTCCGTAATACGGAACGCGCCTATTCAAGACGGTATAGAGATAAATATTGGTCCGTTTCAATTGGAAGATCCGCCCGGAACAGAAACATTCTATGTTATCATGAGTTTGGCAAGGCAAAAAAATCTTGAAAATTTAATACAGGCTTTTAACGGTAATCCGAATTCCAAACAAAACGCCAATAATCTTTACGGCGAAGTGGCAAACCTTCAAAAAGCGGCTTCCAATCTTGGAGAGCCTGCAAGTTCTTTTGTTGCAAGCGGAGGGACGACAAGAGGAGCGCCCGGGGAAAACGTTCAACAAGCGCAAGTAACACGATTTTCGGGAAAGGCCATGTATGTCAGGGCAATTACAATTCGGCATTAACAAGCTTTTACGATTTGCCGTAATACTTGCCGTTTCTCTTTTTTTAACAGTCTTATTATACGCAAGCGGTTTTTTTGGATACGCCGACAAAGTTCTCTATGATCTCTGCGTAAATTACCGCGTGCTTAAAAGCCCTCAAAAAAAGAATCCTCTTGTCGCCGCCATAGACTTAAACGACGCAAGCATAAAGGCGTTAGGTGAAGCCCTTGATACACGTCAGGCTTTTACCGATATTCTTGAAGTTCTTGCGGATTCCAATACAAGCGCCGCTATGGATTTTCTTTTTAGTATCGAAAAAAATAACGATTCCGCTTTTATTAAATCTGTTGAATGGGCGCAAAATACGGTTATAGCGTCGTTGGCGGTAGATAAAAAAACATTGAATCAGGCAAATACGCCATACCTTGAATTAACCGAGACGGAACGCCAGATGCTGCAAAAGCATATATGGCGAATAAAGGTACTGGATAAGGGGAAAGTGCCGGAAGCCGGAACTTTTTTACTGCCTTTTCCAGCCCTGCTTGACGCCGCGGGGCAAATAGCCCACATCAACATGGACCCCGACAAGGACGGTATTTACAGGCGTACCCCTCTTTTATTTGAATGGGACGGCGGTTTTATTCCTTCTTTAGGGTTAGCCGCCGCGGTATTACATTTAGGCATACAGATAGAGAATATAGAATTAAACGCCGGTAAATTTCTTTCCCTTCCGTTATCTGAAAATGAAATTATCCGTATTCCCATAGATATACAGGGACGCATGTTAATTCCATACACTGAAACATGGGCGGATGACACTGGGAGAATATCTTTTTCTACCGTATTTAACGCAAAAGATGATGACGAGGTTTTTGATAAAATTTACAGCGGTCTTAACGGACATATTGCCATCATGTCAGAAATAAGCACCAGCCAAAAAGATTTTGGACCTACTCAGTTTGAAAGGCTCTATCCGCTTTCAGGAGTACACTCCGAAGTGTTAAGCGGCATATTAAGCGGTTTGGAAAATAGGGCTTTTATCGGTTGGACTTCCCTGTCTTTTAAGGCATTAACTTTACTGTTGCTTTTAACCGCCGCCTTTTTATTTTTTCACTTTCAAAAAGACTTGTTGTTTCATATTGGTTTTCTTGCGGTTTTTGTTATTTTTTCCGGTATTACGCTGTTACGCTGGCATAATGCCGCTTTATCACCCTGGTTTGCTTTTCCCGTTTTTTTGTTTTTCCTTCTATGGTTAAGCGCGTTTCTTTTTCGTTTATTTGCCCAGTATCGCACCCAACTTTTAATAAACAACGCCCTTTCACGATATTTTCCCCACGCTCTCGCGCAGCGCATAATGAAGGAAGGAAAAACGGATTTAATACCGGCGTACAAAGAGTTGACAATTCTTTTTTCCGATATTTCAGGTTTTACCAAATGGAGTTCCGATAAAACCCCCGAAGCCGTACACAATTTTTTAAGCGACTATCTTGAAAGCATGGCTGAAATTTTATTTAACCACGGCGGCACTGTAGATAAATTCATGGGAGACGGAATACTTGCATTTTTCGGCGACCCTTTAGAAATGCCCGATCATACGGAACGGTGTATAAAAGCGGCAATAGCAATGCAGAAAAAAATACGCCTGCTTGCCGAAAAATGGAAACCACTGGTTGATATTGATCTAAAAGTGCGTATAGGGATAAACACTGGAAAAGTAATAGTAGGCAATCTTGGCAACAAGACCCGCATAGAATACACGGTAATAGGTGCGTCGGTTAATCTCGCGCAGCGCATGGAAAGCAACGCGCCAATAGGCGGCATACTCGTTACCGCTGACGTGCGTGAAAAAGTAAAAGACAAATTTTCTTTTCCTGAAAGAAAAGACGTTACGGTTAAAGGTTATGCCGAAACGATTGAAGCGTATGTTGTGGGAGAAATGATATAAGAAGTGTGGTGGGAAAAAAAGGGAATAGAAGTTATATTTTTTAAAAAGAAATTAATTGGGGGGAAAAAACATGAAAATAAGAAAAGTACTGATAATTATATTAGCCCTGCAGATTATACTAATTACAGTAAATTCCTGTTCAAAAAAAGATTCTCAAGAGGCACTAGACGATATAGAAGATCTTAGTAATGATTTATATCCATCGCAAAAATCTGATAATAAGCAGCCTAATTGGATATTAAACGCAAGTTACACGACTGTTCCCACTTCTCATAATGGAATAACTTTTAAGCTTGACGAATTATCCAAACCTGAAAAACATCTTGAAATGAAATCACACAATGAGGTTTTAGAGTATCTTGTAGATTTAACTCAAAAAGAAGACAAAAAAAAGCCTTCAAATATTGTTGCAAAAAGCCACCTTCCCGATAACATCGTAAATTTTAGATACCATTCTTTCTTTGAAGGTATGTATTACGCATACATGGATCACAGACCGGTCGTTCTGTCGCCGGATGTTATTTGGCTTTTAATTTCTCAGGGGTTTGCGCAGCATGTAAACGCAAACGCGGAAAAATTGCGTCATCATTTTGTTAATTTTGACGGTAAACTTACATTGATTGTTAAAACCGACAAAGTAACTCTTGATAATCCAAACAGCCCGTGGGAAACAATATTCCCTGAATTCACGGAAAAAATAGCGGAGCATACCGGTAAAAAATTAATCAATTTACTGTCCGCCGATTTTTCAACTACAACCATTGTTGAAAAAGTTGCGTCCGAAATTACTATTATGGAATCGATGAAAGCGTACTTTGATTATATGGTTATGTTTAAACCATTATGTGGTATTCCTGAGGTTACATTAATGGGAACTACCGAAGACTGGCAAAAAATTCTTGACAAAACAAAACGGTTAGCAAAATATGAATTAGGTTGGTGGACAAAAGAACTGGAACCTGTTTTACGGGAATTTGTTAATGCCTCGAAGGGAAAAATAAACATAGAATTTTGGATGAACAGTATAAATGAGGAATATTTTAGCCGCGGAAGCGGTGTAGTGTCAAAAATTACCGGTTGGATTGTAAAATTTTTTCCATACGGCAGTAATGGAGAAAGAAATAATTTAAGGAGCATAGAAAACAGTTGGGATTTACCTGAGGAAATAGTAAAAGTTGATTTGTTGTATTATGACACTAAAACAAATGTCAGTACGCCTTTGGAATTGTGGGCGGGTTTTTTTGGTTTGGAGCAAAACATGGACAATTTTGCCTTAACTCCCAAAATAGGCTGGATGATTAAAAAAGCCGATCCTGAAAACTCCGATTTAGCAAGAAATCTGGAGGAAAACCCTGATTCAATTTCAATTAGGGTATTGGAATTTCCTGTTGAATTGCTTTCTTTAAACTATACATCCACTCTTAAAATTGATTTTATCAATGAAATAAAAATCCCCGACGCCTTTGCGGGAAAAAGAATAAAGCATTTAATTTTATCAGGCAAAATAGACCAAAATGGAATTAATCGAATAAAAAAGATGTTTCCTGACAGTAAAATAACTATAAATGGAAAAAAGGTGCAGGAGTGGAAAGATTATTAATAATGAATAGAAATAAATTAATACTGATATTAACTTTCTGCTTTACAATAAATGCGTGCATTGATTATGACGGGATAGAAGTCATTATTGTAAATAAGATACCGAGAGGAGCATTTGCAGGTGAAGAAATGCCACATAACATCGGTTGGTATGAGATAGGTTTATCTAGGAATGGAAAAGAGCCAGTAGAATATATATGGAGCGTGGGAACAGATTACGATAGTTATATTATCATGAGTTCAGAAATCGGAGACAAGGGAACATTACGCCTTAACGAACGAGCAAAACGAGAAGGTACGAAATTACCTCGACCTAGTAAGAAAGAACCTCCCATTATAGGTACGTTTAGGGAAGTGTGGTGGGAAAAGCAGGAATAGATATTTATTGAAGGCGATTTTTATGAAAAACAGCCTCTTTTCCACCCTTAGTGTTCTTTGTACCTTCGTGTTCTTTGTGTGAAAGCTACCGAAAAAAAATTACTTCGCTTTCGACACAAACCTATTCCCCTTAATAAAAAACCGTAATTCCAATTCTTTTCCCACCGAAAGGCCGATGCGCGTGGCGCACGCTATTTCATAATTTTTTTTGTTATCAAAAACATGTAACGGCCCTTTAATCAAAGACAAATTGTTGTGCTTTTTTGTAATGCCAAACGCCTGCGTCAGTTTTCCAGGCCCGTTACACAAATTCTCTATCTTTTTAGTCTTACGTCTTTTTTGCATAACTGGGATTCCCTCGGTGGGTTCTAGCGCGCGAAGGAGTACGGCCTCGCCTTCGCCTGTTTTGCCGCTTACGATGTTAAGGCAGTGGTACATTCCGTAGATTAAATAGACATAGGTATTTCCGGCGGGTCCGAACATGGGCGCGTTGCGGACGGTTTTGCCTTTGCTTGCGTGGCAGCCGGGGTCATCTTTGTAAAGGTACGCCTCAGTCTCGACAATCATCCCTTTTAAATCGCCAAAAACTAGATATTTGCCAAGAAGCGCTTTTGCAAGATCTACGGTAGGCTGGTTAAAAAATTTCTTTCCAAGCGGCATGAAAGACATTGTACAATATGTTAGAATTATTCCATAGAGGGGAAAATGGCGGTAAATCTGCGTGACAGGCTCAAAAGAATACAGGAAAGCAGAAAAATTGAATCCCAATATGATTCTCAGCCAGATATGCCGGGTGATTCCAAGGACGAAGATAATTTAAAATTAATAAATCTTGGCTGGAGGCGGTGCGGTTTTAAAACGCTGAAAAGAGAAATTAACGCGCCTTCGCCATTTAAAAAAAACTCGCCGCTTCCGCCGGCCATTGCCGTTCTTGCCCACGATTTGGCGGGCAGGGAATTGCCAAAAATGGAGGACTTTCTCTTTTTTGACCTGGAAACATCCGGGCTTTACGGCGGATCGGCTGGGACAATCGCGTTTCTTGCCGCTTTTGGAAAACCGCTTCCAAGCGGAAAAATGCACATAACGCAGTACCTGCTACTGGACTATCCCGGTGAAAATGATTTCCTGCAAAACGTAATAACTGAATTAAATAAAGAAAAATCTGTAATCGTAACATATAACGGAAAATGTTTTGATTCGCAGATAATAAAAGCAAGGTGTCTTATAAACAGAATAAAGCCGCCTGAATATTGGCATGTTGATCTGCTTCATCCTGCAAGGCGTCTTTGGAAAAACATTATTCAGGACTGTTCGCAAAAATCGGTTGAAACAAATATTCTGGGTATTGATCGTACAAATGATATTCCCGGCTCTCTCGCTCCGGATATCTGGTTTGAGTTTCTTAAAACGGGGGAAACTGACCGTTTAATGGGTATTTGCGATCATAATCTGTCAGATATAAAAGGGCTTGCTAAAATCCTGGCTGTAATGATTTTAATAGCGGAAGATCCGTTTAGCGCGGATTATGATTATGATATGGGAAGGCTCGCCCTTTACTGGCGCATTTTTTGCAGGAGATATGAATACGAAAGCTTGAAGGAAACAAGCGACAAACTTTTACGCTTTACCGCAAAAAAAGATATTCAATGCCAGCCGAATATAAAAGCCGCAATATTAAACGCATTGGCCATTGACTGCGAAAGAAAACAAAAAAACGCCTTCCTTGCAATGGAATATGTAAAAAAAGCCCTACTGTTAACAGAAATCAGCGAAAACTGGCGCAAAGAATTTGAACGCAGAAAAGAAAGACTGGAAAAAATAACAAATAGCATATAAAAAATAGCAAATAACAAATAGTAAATAGCAAAGTAAAGACAAGATTCTTTCTCTCTTCCTTTACTATTTGCTATTTACTATTTACTATTTGTTATTTAATCATTCACTCCTTTGATGCGTTTCATCTGTCCGCGGTAGAAAGCGGAAGAGCCGCCGCGTTTGTCAATTTCCGCCTGCATTTTTTGGCGAACCGCTTGGGCAAATTCGCGTATTGAATCCGGTATTAATTCGCCTTTTTCATTGCGTTTTACATAACGGGAAGGATATTCAGGTTTAAGTATAATTAATGTTTCATTTGGATGAGTACCGCCCCAAAAAGACCAGGGGCGGAACAGTCCTTCGGAAAAAACTGTAACCATAGGTAATACCGGGATGTCCAATTCAGCCGCGATTCTGAACGCGCCTGTTTTAAATTCCTTAATATTTTGATTGTATAAAAAACATTCGCCTTCAGGATAAAAATGCATGAATTTCCGGTATTTAAATGCCTGGTCGCAAGATTCCAAGATTTTACGGTAACCGGTAATGCCCCTCGGGATGGGAACCCCTCCCAATAGACGGGTAAATGTTCCCAAAAAGGGAAATTCAACGGTACCTTCCAGTAAAGTTTGAAATATAAAGCGCGGATATGAAAGCCACGCTATTTTTGCGGGATCCAAAAACGTCGTATGGTTGGAAACCGTAATTGCCCTGCGAATATCGTAAATTAAGAAACGGTTTTTATATTTGGTAAAAAACATAAGATAATTAATCAGCATGGCGATGGGAATAATAAAAAAAAGCGTCAATGTGGATGCAATTCTGAAAAATATGGAAAAATCTATTACAGGGCGTCCATGTTTATACGGCATCAGTTTACCTTGCGATCCTTCCATGTGAATCCCCTGCCGGAGATTGATCTGAACCACGACCATACGGCCATATAAATTAAATTAAGAAAAAACAAAGGCCAAAGAATACCGTACCACCAGTTTAGCCTTAGTCCAAGGAACATAAATAACCATGTTAAAGTATAGAGAATGTTTGCGATTAAAATATGCAATGTCCACGGGCTATTGGTAATAATACAGCCGATAAGAAGAGGCATTGGAAAAAATAAAAAGAAAATTACGCAAATTAACATCAGAAAAATAATTAATGTATTTTTTCCGAGAAAATCAAAAATATTTTTTCCAATGCCTTCTATGGCGTTTCTATAACCGTCATACATTCTGCAAAAAATGTATTCGGAGATATTTAAAAAACTTGTAGTGTATCCTTTTTTCTTGACAATTCGTGACATGTAAATATCTTCGCTTGTTTTCTTCTTGAATGTCTCGCATCTTCCTATCGCGTTGAATACGTCATGCCTGATTACTATAAATTGACCTATTGCCGCTGAAAAGAGGCTTAATTTTGTAAAACGGTTTATAAAAAGGGGGATAACAAAACCTATTAAAAAAAACATTAAAGGGACTGTTATAATTTCTCCGAAGGAACGGAAAATCTGCCCTATGTAACCTGAGATCATGTCGGTCTTTAAATAATCCATGTTTGTAACAGCCCATGAAATGCTTGCGGGACTGTGTATTGTATCCGCGTCGGTAAAGATAAGGATATCGCCTTTTGCGTAAGCCGAAAGCTGCTGAAGGGCAAAAGGTTTTCCAAACCAGTCCTCAGGAAGTGGTTTTCCTGAAAACACTTTTATTTTTGTATTTTTCGCCGCAATACGGTCAAGAATTATTTTCGTATCGTCTGTTGAATTATCATCTAAAACAAGAATTTCATAATTTTTATAATGTTGATTTATCAGCGAATCAAGGCATTTTTCAATATTTTTTTCTTCGTTTCTTGCGGGGATTAAAACTGAAACAAGAGGACCGTCAAAAATTTCCGGCCCGTGGGTAAATCTCCACATCTCATAGTGGTTTGCAAGGGATAAAATAAAAAAGTAGGAGGCTAATATAACCAGTACATTATAGTAATAGGGGCTTATAAGCTCAGATAAGGTGTTTAACATTTTTATCCTTCCGTTATAATGTTTTTGCAAGCATATTTTGCGCAAATTTATTTGTCGGATAGACTTCCAGACATTTTAAAAGCCAGGGTTTTGCAAGAGAGTACTTTTTTTGCTGTATATACGCGAATCCAATGGCTATGCAAACGTTAAAGAGATCGTCCTTTTCATAATTGCACTCTTGCGGAATTACGGTCATCATTTCTATTCCTTTTTTATAATCGTATAACGGCCAGGGGGGATAAATCCATCTGGCGGCGAGCATTATCCGCGCTGCGGCGTTTTTTTTGTCAATTTCAAGCGCTTTTTTAGAGTATTTTTCAACATTTAATCCGTTAGACATGGCGTAAGATGTGGAATTAACGGCGCATGACTGGGATATATTTTCAGCTAACATCTGATACGCCTCGGCGCTTGCCTGTGTTTCCAGGGCTTTTTCCGCCCATTTAATCCCTTCGGTATAGCAGACGGCGGCCTTGTCCTTTTTTTCTTCATATTGATACGCCCTGCCCATCATATATTCACAGCGTGAAAGCATCACATACAAAGACGCGCCTGAAAATGAAGCTTTTGCCTTTTCAGAGGTGTTTTTATACAATGGTAAAATTTCATCGGAAGTCAATTTTTGTTCATAAATCGCGTCCCTCAAAGGCAAATACCACTGGGGCAGAGGTTCTGCGGACGTATCGACTCCCGTAAAAAGAAGGATAAAAATAAAAGCAAACATAATTAAAATATACATATATTTCATTTTTTTTCAATATTAAATTAAATTTTTTATTTCTTTGAAGATATTGATTATTATTTTTATTTGAGTTATTGTATTATCATAAATAAAATGTACGATTTTAAACAATCATGGAAAATAAAAGTAACCTCGGTCATTAACGCCGTATTATCTGACGCGGGTATTAATGAGGTTATAAAGCCGGATCAAGTTACGGCGGAAGATCCGCCAAATCCTGAATTGGGGGACATTGGTTTCCCGATGTTCAGTTTCTCAAAAATACTGCGAAAAGGGCCGCCGCAGATAGCGCAAATGGCGGCGGAAAAACTTACAAAACTCCTTATCGAAGAAAAATCCGCAGCAAAGGCGCAGGCGCAGGGACCGTATCTTAATGTAAGAATGGATCGTGCTCAGACGGCAAAGACAATTCTTGAGCAGGTTACAAAAGACCGTGAAAATGATTTTTCGTTTGGAAGACCGCGAAATTATGAAGGAAAGAGGGTAATGGTTGAGTTTTCCAGCCCGAATACCAATAAACCTTTACACCTTGGACATTTGCGAAACGATGTGTTAGGTGAAAGCATTTCACGAATTTTAGCGGCTTGCGGCGCTCAAGTGCGGAAAGTTTGCATCATAAACGACAGGGGCATTCATATCTGTAAATCGATGCTTGCGTATAAAGAAAACGGACAGGGTAAAACTCCTGAAAGTGAGGGCGTAAAGAGCGACCGCTTTGTAGGAGATTGGTATGTTTGTTTCAATAAGACGCTGAAAAAAGAAGCGGAAGAATTGATAAAGGCGGGAATTGAAAAAGAAGACGAAGCTGAAGCAAAAACTCAGTCGATGAAGAAAGCTCAAGAATTATTGCGTGACTGGGAAGCGGGAGACGGCGAAACCGTGGAACTATGGAAAAAAATGAACGGTTGGGCGATTGAGGGAATGAAAAAAACTTATGAAAGAACCGGCGTTTCATTTGATAAATACTATTTTGAAAGCGAAACCTATATGCTCGGAAAAGATGAAGTTTTAAAGGGGCTTGAAAAAGGCATTTTTTTCCGTCAGGAAGACGGTTCTGTCGCGGTCGATCTTAGCGGGGAAAAACTCGATAAAAAGATACTTTTGCGGAGCGACGGCACGTCGATTTACATTACGCAGGATTTTGGAACCGCTATTAACCGTCATAAAGACTGGCCTTTTGACAAGATGATCTATGTGGTCGGCTCTGAGCAGCAGTACCATTTTAAAGTTCTTTTTATCTTACTTGAAAAATTAGGCTACTCGTGGGCAAAAAACCTTCATCATCTTTCCTACGGCATGGTTAATCTCCCCGAAGGAAAAATGAAAAGCCGCGAAGGAACAGTAGTTGACGCCGACGATTTAATTGATTCCCTGCGTGATATGGCTCTGTCGGAAATACGCGAAAAAGGCAGGGAAGAGGAAGTGGGAGACCCACGGGAAGTGGCTGAAAAAATCGCCCTTGGCGCACTGCATTATTTTTTACTCCAGCCAAGTCCCGCTAAAGATATGCTTTTTGATCCAAAGGAATCGCTTTCATTTACGGGGAACACAGGCCCTTATTTGCAGTATATGGGGGCGCGTATTTCTTCGATGGTACGGAAAAATGAGAAATTAGCAATTAGCAATGAACAATTAATAATGAGCAATGAGCAATTAGCAATTAGCAATGGGCAAAATGAGTTTTCTTTGTTAGTTTCAGATCCGGAGTGGGAGCTTGTTAAGACGCTGGCGGCGTATCCCGCGAAGATAAGCGAATCGGCTGAAGACCTTGATCCTTCCCATCTTACCGGTTTTCTTTATGATCTTTCCAAGTCATTCAGCCGTTTTTACCACGAGTGTCCGATCCTTAACTGCGATGATCCCGCCTTATCCAAAGCAAGGCTTGAATTAAGCCGCGCCGTGATGATGGTATTAAAAGACGCGTTTCATTTGGTTTGTATTCCGTTTCTGGAAGTTATGTAATTTATTAGATAATACTGTTAAGTAAACCGGTCGCTGAGTTTGTCGAGGCGACTAATTTAAAAAAGCCAACGAAACTGAACCGTGATTAAAGTACAGCGTGCCGTCTTCTGTTTTTATAATGCAGCGTCCCGCGGGATCAATTCCCTGGAATAGGCCGCGCGTAAGAATTTTTTCCCGTATATCAGCTAAATCGCCATTTTCCGCCTGTACCGGGACGGGTTCAAAGACAGCCGCTTTTGCGCCTGTGCAATCCGATAATGAATTCCATTCTGCGGCAAGGGGCCGATTGCCCTGCGAATACGCGGCAGTTGAGATAAAAGTTTTCTTTACATTTTCAAATTCATTAAGTATTTTAATTAACACTTCACGGCGTGAAACTTGCCGCTTTGTAATCTCCGTGCAGTTTACCGCCCTGCCTGACGGAACAGGGTTGTTCACATTAACGCCTATTCCGGTTGACAGCCATGTAATTAAATCGCCCTCGCCGCAGACTTCAGTTGTAATGCCCGCAATCTTGCGGTGATCGATATAGATGTCGTTCGGCCAGCGTACAAAAGCTTTTTTACCGCAGATTGACGATAAACTGCGCACGACGGCAATTTGCATCATAAGCGACAACTGGGTATAATCCGCTATTGTAAGGCGCGGACGTTCCAAAACGGAAAAGAAAAGCCCGCCCTGCCGCGATACCCATGTTCTGCCGTTCCTTCCCCTGCCGGCGCTTTGTTTTTCCGCGGTAAATACGCTCCCGCTTTTCGCGCCGCGGACGGCGGATTCCCTTGCCCTGTCCATAGTGCTTCCCGTGTTTTTATAATAAAAAAATAAATTTTCTTTCTCGCCGAATTCCCACGGGTACAGAAAATCTTTTTCTTTTTTTGGGTCAAGAGAGTAACCCGCTTCCCCCGTCTCTATGGAATAACCGGCTTCCAGGAGATACTGAACGGTTTTCCAGACCGCGACGCGGGAAATACCCATCTCCTTAGCAAGAACGCTTCCGCTGACGGAAGCTCCCTGTTTTTCCCTTAGAAGCGGCAGAAGTCGCGCCTTGCTTGACAGCGCGTCTTTTTTTTCTCTCATACTAACTCCTTGCCTCAAGCGCCTTTGCCTTTATTGCCGCTTTTTCAAAACTTAACGAAATTATAATAAAGACAAGAGTTTTAATTTTAACAAACCCGTCTTTGCCGCCGCGTGATTTCCACGCAAGATTGACGGAAGTCCATATTTTAAAAATCTCCGGAATAAAGCATAAAAACAAGGTTATTGTTTCCAATCGTAAAACTTCCCTTATTTCAAGCTGGCTTGTAGTGCGGAAAAAAAGCGCGGAAATCTGCACAATAAGGGCAAGGCGCAGGGTAATACGCAAGTATTCATGGTTTGGAATGAACACGGTTAAAAATTGACTTACGGGCATAGGTCTGAAATTATTAATTAAATTTGAGAACACTGAAAGACCGTATATAAGGATTGCGTAAAAAAAGACGGGTTTAAAATCCGTTAATTGATCGTGTAACGTTAAGCCGCAGATAAAAGCCATAAAAACGGTAAATACAATACCCGATCCAAGCCAAAAAGACGGCAGGTACATACAAAAAAAAGAAAGGGGCAGCAGAAATATTATTTTTATTAATGCCGGTATCTCATGCAGAACGCCTTTTATTGTTTTGTACTTAAATACCGTATTACTCACCATAAAAGATCTCCCAATTCACGCGCGGAGTTTTTTAGCGGATGATGTATCCCCCATGCATGGAGATCGCGGGAAAGAGCGTCAGACGCTTTACCGTCAAAAACTTTCTTCCCTTTACATAAAACAATAAAACGATTTGAAAGTGCCAAACATTTTTCAAGTTCGTGTGTAAGAATAATGACAGTCCTGCCGTCCGCGATTAGTTTTTGAAAAAGCTTATTTACCTGCACAACGCCGGGAAAGTCCATATTGGCATAAGGTTCGTCAAAGATGATAATCTGCGCGTCCATTGCCAAAACTCCCGCGCACGCAAGTCGGCGTTTTTCGCCCCCTGAGAGAGAGCGGGCGGGGAAGTCCGCGCGGTTTTCCAGCCCCGTCTGCAGAAGGGCGGCGTCAACGCGAGCTTTTATTTCATTTTTTGAAAGCTTCATATTGCGCGGACCAAAGGCGACGTCCTCCCTTGGGGTTTCTCCAAGTATCTGAGAGTCAGGCTCCTGAAACACAAGCCCCACTTTAGCGCTAGTCTTAACGGATCCGGAAGAAGGATCTTCAAGCCCCGCGATGATTGACATTAAAAGGCTTTTCCCTGAACCGTTAGACCCCGCTATTATTGTACATTCGCCGCTTTCAATGGAAAGCGAAATATCAGAAAGCGCGTAGAAACCGCCGTCCCGTATCTGTTCATTTTCCTGTTTTTCATCATATATGGGGAATTTTTTTGTTACGTTAAATACTTCTATCGCAGGCATTTTATATCCGTTATTCCCCGCTGTTTATATACCTTGCCGCTATCGGACGAAGCGAAAGCGCAAGAGGAATACCAAGCGCCAATTTAATTATGTCGCCGCCAATGAAAGGAACTGTTCCTGCAAGGAACGCCGCCTTAAGCGTCATTGTTTTTAAAAACATCATGTAAAGAGAGCCGCACACCAGGATAAGCGCAAACCCCAAAAAAGACGCAATACAAAGCCTTATAAGAGGAACAGGGCGGATTATTTTATCGCTTATTTTTGGAAGTCCGCCGACAAGCCCCGCGCACAAGCTTGCGGCAAAATATCCGATTATATATCCGCCGAGCGGAGTATTGAAAGCTCCTATGCCTCCGGGGATTACAAACACAGGTATACCGATAAGCCCCGCCGCGATTAAAATTAAAACTGCAATTCCGCCGTAGATACTTCCAAGAACTGTCCCTGAAAGAACAACAAACAAATTTTTTAAAACAATAGGCACTCCAATAGGAGTCGGTATCTGAAAAAAGTTAGAGACGGCAATCATTGCCGCAAAAACAGCAGAAAAGACAAGACGATTTCTGACAGCCCTGTTATTTTTCACCATTAACCTCGTTATGTAAAAAGGTTAACCATTATTTGCTTTTTTGTCAATAAGGGGAGTGGTTAGTGGTTAGTAGATAGTGGTTAGTGGTTTTGTTCGTTATCTTATCGTGAAGTCTGCATATAGCCTTCGGACAAGAACTTCACTACTCACTAACCACTACTCACCATCCACTACTTATTCTTGTTCTTGCGAAAGGCTTCCAGGCACTCGCGTTTAAAAATGACTACGGATAGTCCTTTGTGTTCAATCTCAGCTTTCAACTTGGCGGCGTTTTCATCAACAAGAGAGGGTTTTGCTTCCAGTTCAAGGAGGCGTTTGACGCCGCAACCTGTTAAAAGATTTTTTAGGTTTTCAGAGGGGACAATGGTCGGCTGGCAGCCTGTCATCGCTACGGTGGAATTGTCAAGGATTATCAGCGTCATTGGGATATCGGCTTCCACGGCGTCAATTAGGGGGGTGATGCCGGAATGAATGAACGTTGAATCGCCGATTACGGCAAGCGAGTATTTAAGACCCGCGTCGGACGCGCCCTTCGCCATGCCTACGCATGCGCCCATGCAGATAACGCTCTCAATCGCCGAGAATGGCGGAGTAGCCCCAAGCGAATAACAGCCGATATCGGAGTTGACTCCCACATCGGGATGATCAGGGCGCGGGTCAAGGGCGGCGACCGCTTTGTTAATTGTATTGTAACTGTCGGCATGGGGACATCCCTGACAGAGTTGGGGAGGACGCCCGGGAAGTTCTCCCGTGTTTATATTTACGCTTTTTCTTGGCGGAAGACCGAGGGCCTTGCGGACATTATCGGGATCAAGCTCCCCGCATTGAATAACGGGCTTTAAGTCGGCGCCTGTAATGCCAAAAACCCTTTGCGCTATAAACGGCTGGCCTTCTTCAATGATTAGAACTTCGTTCACATTGTCGTACAGTTTGCGAATTTTTTTCTCGGGCAGGGGATATGTGCCGATGTGCAAATGAACCGGCGCTTCTTTTCCCTGCTTTTTGCGCAGGGCTAAAAAGTCCGAAAGGTTTTCCTCATAGTAATTACAGCCAAGCCCCGATGTGATTATGCCAAGATCACTTTTTGCGCCTGTCAGCTTGTTTGCAGGATGTTTATATGACCACTCCTCAAGAGCTTTTTGCTTGGAAAGAAGCGCGGAATAATTTTTTCGCGCGTATGCCGGAAGAAGCATCCACCCGGTTTTTTCCCGGGTCTTGGATACCTTATTCCGCGCCTTCGCGTCCTTTACACTAACCGCCGCGCGCGCGTGAGACAGGCGCGTAACAAGACGCAAAAGCACGGGAACGTTAAAACGCTCCGATACTTCAAAAGCTTCGCGCGTCATGTCGTAGGCTTCCTGCTGACTGCGCGGTTCAAGACAGGGAACCATCGCGAAATTTGCGTAAAAGCGGGAATCCTGCTCATTTTGGGAACTGTGCATTCCGGGATCGTCGGCGACGGCGACGACAAGGCCGCCTTTTATTTTTAAGAGCGCGGCGTTAATAAAAGGGTCAGAGGCCACATTCAGCCCCACATGTTTCATGGTAACGAGAGCCCTGCATCCCGCGAATGAAGCGCCCATAGCGGCCTCAAGCGCGGATTTTTCATTGGCGCACCACCTCGCGATGGGGCCACCCTTTTTATATTCGTTAATCAGGTACTGTAAAATCTCCGTTGACGGGGTGCCGGGATAACCATAAGACACGCTGACTCCCGCGTGTATTGCGCCTAACGCGACGGCTTCGTCTCCCAAAAGGGCTAATTTGGCATTACTCATTTATATTCCAGTTTATGCCCCACCAAGGTCGTCGCGGACTTTTACGCTGACTGTTTCTTCATAACAGGAGAAGCAATTATCCACATCTTTTTTATCCGGCGCTTTGGTCAGAATGCTTATTACCGGTACGATAATGAAACCGGCAAGCATTGTAAACGCGCCCGCGTTAATGGGCGATTGTAAAAGAGCCGGGAACTTAGGCCTGAAAAATATGTTCAGTATCATAAGTACGGTACTGAAAATAAAGTTGCACCAAACAGCGGGTTTTGTAACGCGCTTCCAATACAGCCCGTAGAGGAAGGGCGCGAGGAAAGAACCGGCTAACGCACCCCATGAAATACCCATAAGCTGCGCTATAAACGAGATTCCGCCTTTATACTGGATAATGGCTATAAATGAAGCTATTAAGATAAATACCACAATCAATGCGCGAATTATAAACAGTTGGCTTTTTTCGTTCATTTTCTTAATAACATGGCCTTTCAGAAAGTCCAGCGTAAGTGTGGAAGAAGACGCTAAAACAAGGGACGAAAGCGTGGATATTGAAGCCGCGAAAACCAATACGATAACAATGCCAATTAAAACATCGCTAAAATTTGAAAGCATGGCGGGTATAATGGCGTCAAAGATTATGCCGCCGTTGGCATTTTTTATACCGGCGTTATCATATAACCTGCCGAAACTGCCCAGAAAATAACAGCCGCCCGCCACAATTAGGCCAAAAAATGTTGATACAATGGCGCCCTTGCTTATCATTTTTTCAGATTTGATGGAATAAAATTTGGAAACCATCTGAGGCAAACCCCATGTTCCAAGGGATGTTAAAATTACTACACCTAACAAACTTAACGGATCAGGACCAAAAAATGACGTAAAAATGCCGGGGACCGGAACATTGTTAACATTGTTTCCTTTAACTTCGGCAAGTTTTGCCAAGGCGTTTATCAAACCGCCGTTGGTGCTAAGTACCGTGGCAATAATGGCGACAATTCCGCACAGCATAATTATGCCCTGAATAAAATCGTTTGCCGCGGTGGCAAAATAACCGCCGACTACGACATAAACGGCGGTTAAAACGGCCATGCCGACAATGCAGTAAATAAAATCAATGTGAAACGCCATCTCGAATAAACGTGACAGGCCGTTGTACAACGAAGCGGTGTAGGGGATTAGGAATATGAAAAGTATAATTGAAGCTCCTATTTTTAACGCCGAAGAGTCATAGCGTGAGCCGAAAAATTCCGGCATTGTGGCGCTTTTTAAATGCTGCGTCATTATGCGGGTGCGCCGCCCCAGTATTACCCACGGCATTAGGGAGCCGATAAACGCATTGCCCAAACCGACCCATGTGGCGGCGGTGCCGAATCTCCAGCCGAATTGTCCCGCGTAACCGACAAAAATTACAGCCGAAAAATACGATGTTCCGTAGGCGAAAGCGGTAAGCCAGGGTCCTACGGCGCGTCCGCCCAGCACGAAATCATTGACGCTTTTTGCTCTTTTCTTAAAATAGAAACCAACAAAAATGGTAATGATGAAAAACAAAACCAGCAGAATTACTTTGATTGCCATAATGCACTCCTATATTAATTTTTAACCGCATAAGCGATTTTTAATTTAAAATTATATTGATTTAAACATTAACCCTTTCAACATATTCGTTTGTTTCCGTATTAACAAGTATTTTTTCACCCTGTTTGATAAAAAGAGGAACCCGCACGGTTAATCCCGTCTCCGTAACAATGGGTTTTGTCGCCCCCGATACGGTGTCGCCTTTTACATAATTCTCGCTTTCAGCGACTGTAAAGACCACTTTGTATGGAATCTGAATATCAATAACTTTTCCTTCCCAGATGGTAAGCTGATAAGTGTCGTTTTCTTTTAAATATAATTTTTTATCCGGGTTATCTGCTATGGAGACTTCATACTGGTCGTAAGTTTCGTTATCCATAAAATGGTAATTGTCCTGATCGGCATATTGATATTGGCAGGCGTGAATATCGACCTGCGCGTCTTCCACTTCCTGCTGTGTGGGGACGGTAATGCTGAGCACCGAGCCGTCCTTAATACTTTTCATTTTAATTCTGGCGATTGCAGTCCCCTTTCCCGGAGTGTGAAATTCCCTCTCAACTACAAGATAGGGTTGTCCTTTTTGCAAAAGGCAGGTTCCTTTGACGATTTCTCCGCATCGAATCATTTTTATCCTCTTTATAAGTTGTAATGGATAAGTATATCAAAAATGGATTATTTTTGGAAGTGGCAAATAAAAGGGCTGATTAGCCTCTTTTTAGAGATGACAAAGGTATTTTTTTATGATAATTTAAGTAATTATGAGACACAAAGACAGCGTTTACGGTGAAGATTGGCTTTATGCGTTTTTTAACTCGTTTTTGATACCAACACTGCGTCCGGCATTTTGTAAAAGCGTTCCGTCGATATTTTACAATTTTTTCTATAGGCAGTTAAGGGCGGCATATCTGCCCGGCAGGATTCCGGTAACAAAAGTTGATCATGCGCTTGATGAAAAAATCCCGTTTATCCCGTCATGGGTAACAATTTATCTTGACTTTACTCATTTCTGGATAAGAATGATTACTTTTTTTCTTAAACGCTATAAACGCAAAGCGTATGCCGTGATGAAAGATTTTATTTATTCAATCGGCGACCTCTACGCTTTTGCGGCTGAAGTTTACAGGAGAAATATGTCAACGACAAAAAGGCCGTTTTATATAGCAAGGCCGCGATTTTTTGTGATTCATTTGGTTGACCCGCATCTTATGTGCATCCCAAGCCTTCACGTTATGGTAGTGATTCACACTTATTTGCAGTTTGTAGAAACGGCTAGAAAATTGGGAGAGTATGAAAAATTAAAAGACCAGGCGCTGGAATTAAAGCAGGGTGCGCTGGCAATCAGCCAGGCGATTCTTTTTGTCAAACAGCACAGCGTAAACTGTATTCCCGCGGCGTTATACGCAATGACCTGTTACAGCCCGGAACTTTTTCCGCCGCAGGAAGCCGAAGCTTTTACAAACCTGCTTTTCTCTCCCGCGCCAAAAGCCGACGAAGCGTTAAAAAAAATCCGCGTACACCCGTCTGCCGCCCCATTAACAAGGATTCAAGAAGAAGACAAGGCGCGGATAAAGAGCCACATTCTTAAACTGTACAATCAATTTATGGAAGAGGGAAAAACCGCTAAATTCTGGTATGAGCCGTTACTTAAATTCCTTCGAGAGTATGAGAGGAATTAGTGGATAGTATGTAGTATGTAGTGGGTAGTGGATAGTGTTTTTGTCCGTTATCTTATCGTGAAGCCTATGCATAGCTTACGTACAAAAATCTCACTAACCACTACCTACTAACCACTAACCACTTCTCAAAATCTTCCCACAAATTATCCATCATCGGCGGATCCGCTTTTACGCGAATTATTTCGCTCCTGTTCAATGGATCGGGGAATGAAAGAGAGCGAGCGTGAAGGCGGATGCCGCCGGTTTTTTCACTGCGTTTCGCTCCATATTTGAGGTCGCCTTTTATATGAAGCCCCTCGGCGGCAAATTGCGCGCGTATCTGATGATGTCTGCCTGAAAGCAGATGTACTTCTATAAAAAGATAATTCCGCCCTTCGCCTGTAACCCTGTAGCGAAGAGACGCTTTTTTACGGCCCTGACTGTCTTTTTTATGCGCAAATGATTTGTTCTTTCCGGAAACAGTTTCTATATAGTGGACAAACTCACCGCTTTCAGGCAGAGGGCGGGAAGGTTTTTCTATAACAGCCCAGTAAGTTTTTTCAACAGGGGAGGGCAGACTGCTATCCCCCGCAAAGGCGGCGTTTAAAAAGGAAAGCGCGTCTTTAGTTAAGGCAAAAAGAGCGCACCCCGTAACAGGCACATCAAGCCGATGGACGGCCTCAATAACTTCTCCCCTCATTGCAAATTGTTCATTGCTAATTGCCAATTTCTCATTGCTCATTGTTAATTGTTCATTGTTAATTGCTAATTGCTCATTACTAATTGCTACGCTCAGTTCTTTAGGCAAATCCCTCATGCCGCCCGTCGCCCCTTCGACAGCCTCACCTGCCAATTTGTTTATGATCACGCAAGCCGCGCTTTGATAAAGGATGCGGGATTTAACGGGAAGCGGGGAATTATTCTCCATCAATTAATCCCATTCTTAACTTTTCGTAAATAACCCTTTGCGCCGCATCCTGCAGTCTGAGGCGTGAAAGCCGTCCGTCTTTAAGAGCGTTAATTATTGCCTGATGGGTTTTGGGTAAATTGTCAGGCCAGACAAGAATCATGTCCGAACCGGCGGCGATTGATAGAACAGCCGCTTCTTCGGGGGGGGTATTTCCCGCCGCGGCCATTATAAAATCGTCGCTTAAAATAATTCCGTCAAAGCCTAAATCGCCCCTGAGCCAGTTTCCCATTGCGGCGGGAGAAAGACTGGCAATTTTATCGTCGATTGCCGGAGCAAGCGTATGAGCCGCCATTATTGCCCTTGCCCCGTTTTTTATTAGAAAAGCGAAGGGCGAAACCAGCTTATCAAGAGCGGCCCTGTCCATATCCAGAACGGATGGGGAGCGGTGGGGATCCGGTCCCGCGCTTGCGGGGAAGTGCTTGACTACGCATAGAACTCCCGCCTGTTTCATTCCGCGGATAAAGGCTTCGGCGGCTTGGGCGGTAAAAAACGGATCCGGTCCGTAAGAACGCCTTGAAAGAAATTTATAGTTGCCGTCAAAGAGATACTCCGCGACAGGGGCAAAATTCATATTAATGCCTAAATTAAAAATCACTCTGCCCGCTTTTAAACTGTCGGCTTCTATTAAGACAAGCGTTTTCACTCTTCCCTGCGCTATTCGTCCGTAATAAGTAGATGCGGAGGGCAAATCTGCCACGCCGCGCCTGAATCGGTTTACGGTGCCTCCCTCGTGATCTACTGCGATAAAAGGGGTAATATTTGATTCGCTTTTGATCAGTTTTTTAATCTGCGCAAGAAGGGCCTGAATAGTGTCATTATCAGTATTGAGGTTGTATCTGAATAACATTATCCCGCCCGTGGGTAACGCTGTAAATAACTCAGTCATTTTGACGGATATGCTCTTGTCTTCGTCTATGCCGCTTATCAGTATCTGGGAGGCAAGGAGCCTGTCGTCCAGGGAAGAGGCTATTTCCCGCGCCCTGACGCGGAGCGGGTCATCAATTACTGTGATTTCTTCTTCAATAGCAGGCGTCGCCACACGCCCAACACAAGATGATAAGAGAAAAACCAGTAAAACACCGCTTAAAAACCGCATAAATCAGTATAATCAAATGCTTTATGGGTGTCTATAAAAGAAGAATTTACCACGAACCACACGAACCAGCACGAACTACGACGATATATGTACTAAAAGTTCGTGTTTTTCGTGTGGTTCGCGGTAGATCTCTTAATTTAGTACGCTTGACTTTTTTTTTTCTTATGTGTAATTTGTTAATATCACTTAAGGAGAACAGAAATGATAAATTTTTTGAAAAGTATTGTAGACAGTTTTGGTATACTGAATATGACGCCGCAGCAGGGGATAATGATAATTGTCGCGTTGTTTTTTTTATACCTATCCGTTGCGAAAAAAATTGAACCGCTTCTTTTGCTTGGGCTGGCGTTTGGAATGTTGATCGCCAATCTTCCCAGTTCAATCACAATGGGCGTGGATTTAAATGTTCTTTCGGAAGAAACAAGAAAAGCGGCAAATGCGGCTCCTCTTTCTTCGTATTATATTAATCCGGTAAGCGGTAATCCCGGACTTTTGAATATTATTTACAAAGGTATAAAGCTGGTTGTTTTCCCGCCGATGATTTTCCTTTGCATAGGAAGTATGACGGATTTCGGACCGCTTATAGCTTCCCCAAAAAGCTTCCTTATCGGTCTTGGCGCCCAGTTTGGCATATTCGTATCAATGGGAATTTCCTACATGGCAGGAAAATATCTTTCACCGTATATCCCCGGTTTGGAAGAGTTTAAGATTTGGGAATGTGCGGCCATCGGTATAATCGGGGGCGCGGATGGCCCTACCGCCGTATATACGTCGATAATGTTAGCGCCTAAATTACTGCCAGCCATCAGTATAGCCGCCTTCTCATACATGGCGCTTGTTCCTTTTATACAGCCGCCTTTTATGAGGCTGCTTACAACCAAAAAAGAACGCATGATTGTAATGCCGGAACCCAAACAGGTTACGCAAAGTCAAAAGATAATGTTTCCGATTATATTGGCAATCGTCGTATTGTTACTGATTCCCGCAGCCGGCGCGTTAATAGCGATGTTATGCCTTGGAAACCTGATTAAGGAAAGCGGCGCGGTGGATCGTATCGCAAGGGCGCTTCAAGGTGATTTTTTAAGTATCGTTACCCTTTTCGTGGGGTTTTCAATCGGTTCTTCGGCAACGGCGGAAATCTTCCTTACATTCCAGACAATAATTATTCTTCTCTGCGGCGTTATAGCGTTCGCCTTCGGAACGGTCGGCGGCATCGTTATTGCCAAGATTCTTAATGTAATAACAGGCGGAAAAGTTAATCCGCTTATCGGTAACGCGGGTGTTTCCGCAATGCCTATGGCGGCGCGTATTTCCCAGAAAATGGGCATTAAGTACAACCCCGACAATTACCTTTTAATGCACGCGATGGGGCCGCTTGTTTCAGGCGTAATTGGGTCGGCTATTTGTTCCGGGATATTTATTACTTACTTTGTACCGTTAATGAATATGGCTAAATAAATAGTAATTAAAATTTTTAATGAAAAGCGGGTCTTAATGACCTGCTTTTTTTTAGTGTGGGCAAGATATATGCCTAGAAATTACTACGCCTGCAATTTTAGCCAATCGATATCCGCTTCGGTATTACCTTCATAATCATATCCCAGTTCATCCAGATATTTGGCATAAATACTGTAATCGTCAACCCATTTGTCTCCAATAAAGTATCTCCATTTCGCTTCCGCCCTACTAGCTTCATCAGGATAGTCATACGGTTCTGCCTTTGCGATCATAATTGCGGTATAACCGTCATCGGCAATTTTATAAATGGAGTAATCACCAGCAGAGCTGTCTATCAATCCATTGTTTAAAATTACGATTGAACCGTATCTGCTCGAAGGAGCTTCGATTGGTTCGCCATTGCCAGTATAACC
>Ga0268262_10000977_pt1 | contig 36878 bp, 27 predicted proteins | sample TergutNc150P3_FD_190354 | JGI IMG/M metagenome (GOLD analysis project Ga0268262, IMG submission 190354) | Nasutitermes corniger P3 segment gut microbial community from laboratory colony in Florida, USA - Nc150 P3 (SPAdes) (version 2) | ecosystem: Host-associated > Arthropoda: Insects >...
CATTACGTATAACTCTCCTTTTAATAGTTTGGCATGAGGGAGATGTAATTATAGCCATTCAAATCAGAGTTATACGTAATGTTTGATGTAATTGCAAAACCCCACTACACGTCTGCTCCCGAGCTTCCGCTGTCTCTGGCTGGATTTCAAATTTGTTTACTTACAGCAGTTTACGTCAGAACATACTCCGGTCGGGCACAACCTGCCAACTCCGTTGGACTTGTAAAACTAACGTTTTGCAAGTGGCTCTTTGAAATTGGAATGAGAGCATATAGCGGTTCATCTATGAATAGTTGAACTGCTATAGATCACAACCGCAAGTACGACGGTTGCGAATGCCAGAAGCATTGGCGGGTTTATTTGCTCCCCATAGATAAATAATCCAATCATTAGCTGGATTGTGGGTGAAAAGTACTGGATGAAGCCAATGCGTTGCAGGGGAATCCTAAGTGCAGCATAGGCGAAGGTGAGTAGTGGTATTGCTGTTATAGGTCCTGCTAAAATCAGGAAAATAGTTGGTTTTGGGTTTGTCCAAAAATATAAACCATTGCCGTAGTGATGCACCCAAAGCAGCCAGGCCAGGGCAAATGGCGCGACAACTATTGTTTCAGCCGCAAGTCCCGGCAGAGCGTCCAGTCCGGCTTTCTTTTTGACCGCGCCGTAGATCGAAAATGTTGCTGCCAGAGTTATTGCGATCCAGGGCAATTTCCCCATCATGGCTGCGGCAACAGCAACGCCAAGGGTGGCTATAGTTACGGATATCTTTGTAAATCTGTCCATTTTTTCGTTAAAAAACAGACTGCCAAGCGCGACTGACAATAGGGGCGTTATGTAGTAACCAAGGCTGGATTCGGTGACTCTCCCTGAATTGACCGCCCAAATATAAGTCCCCCAGTTGACTGTTATCAGCACTCCGCATGCAGTTACGGCAACGGCGCTCTGTTTTTGCTTAAAGATGGCCGTAAAAGGCCTAGTCATCCCGCGTATCCAAAGGACTGCCAGTAAAAATATCGCCGACCAAAATACGCGATGACAGAGAATCTGTATGGCATCTATATAGCCAATCTGTTTCCAGTAAATTGGAAACAGACCCCACATTCCATAGGATGCAATGGCCGCCCAGGTTCCCACCCGCAGATCTTTTGGCTGCCACGAAAAATCTTTTGACACATTACAAGTATAGCAGTTCAACTTTATGTGGTTGAACCACTATACTGACTTATCTCTGCCTGGCCTAAGCTTTAGTTGAAAACGGGACTAATACCAAATTGCGTTCGATTGACATCGAACGCAACTTGGTATAAATTAATCATCCCCCACTTTCAGGATCGCCAGAAACGCCTCTTGAGGAATTTCAACTGAGCCTATGGATTTCATGCGCTTCTTACCCTCTTTTTGCTTGCTAAGCAACTTCTTTTTGCGCGTGATGTCGCCGCCATAGCACTTTGCCAGAACATCTTTCCGCCGGGCCTTTACATTTGTCCTGGCGATGATTTTTCCGCCAATGGCAGCCTGTATGGCAACATCAAATAGCTGCTGGGGAATCACTTCTTTCATCCGCACGGTCAACTGATGGCCCATGAACTGACTCTTTGTTCTATGCACCAATATAGAAAGAGCGTCAACGGGGTCGCCATTCACAAGTATGTCCATCTTTACCAGGTCAGATTCCCAGTACTCTTTCATGTGATAGTCAAAACTTGCGTAGCCCTTTGAGAGGCTTTTGAGGCGATCATAGAAATCCAGTACAACTTCATTCAAAGGCAAGTCATAGACAAGCATCACCCTGTCTTTGCCGACATATTCCAAACGCCGCTGTATCCCGCGCCTCTCCTCGCAGAGTTTGAGCAGAGGGCCTACGAAATCAGGTCTTGTCAGAATAGTTGCCTCAATAACCGGTTCTTCAATTTTTTGTATTTTTTGAACCGTTGGCAGCTTGGCGGGGTTGTCAACATTGACGACATCGTCATTGGTCATGGTCACGTGGTAACGCACCGATGGAGCTGTGGTTATCAGATCCAAGTCGAACTCACGTTCCAGCCGCTCCTGCACAACGTCCATGTGCAGCAAACCCAGAAAACCGCACCTGAATCCAAAGCCCAGAGCCTGACTGGTATCCGGTTCAAACTTAAAAGAACTGTCATTCAGCCGCAATTTTTCCATTGCATCCCGTAAATTCTCAAAGTCATCGCTGGAAGTGGGGAAAATACCCGCGAACACAACGGGTTGCAACTCGACAAATCCCTTTAACGGTTCTTGCGCCGGTTTGGTATTGTTTGTCAATGTATGCGTAACCGTATCGCCAACTTTGACATCGGCAAGCTGTTTGATGGAAGCTACCAGATAGCCCACCTCTCCCACTGAAAGCTCGTCTGTTTTGCTCATCTTTGGGCTAAAAACGCCAATCTCATCCACACGGTATGTTGAACCTGTGTGCATGAATTGTATTGTCTGCCCAGGTCTTACAGTTCCATTTACTATGCGCAGCAAACATACTACACCTCGGTAACTGTCATAGTAACTGTCAAAAATAAGCGCTTGCAGAGGCGCATCAGCATCCCCTTTTGGCGGCGGTATTAAATTTATGATGTTTTCCAGCACGGATTCACAGTTTTGCCCGGTTTTGGCGCTGATATTCACCGAATGCGCGGTATCAACAAGGCCGATAACCTGGTCTATCTCCTCCAGAACCCTCTCAGGCTCAGAAGATGGCAAATCAGTCTTGTTTAAGACCGGAAACACTTCCAGCTCGTTTTCAAGTGCCAAATAAGTGTTGGCAAGCGTTTGAGCTTCCACGCCCTGGGTGGAGTCAACCACCAGAATGGCTCCTTCACAGGCTGCCAAACTCCTGCTCACTTCATAGGTAAAATCTACGTGACCTGGCGTATCTATCAGGTTTAACGTATAGGTTTTGCCATCCATGGCATTGTATTTAAGCGTAACGGCATGTGCTTTGATTGTTATGCCGCGCTCACGTTCCAGATCCATATCATCCAGTATCTGTTCCTGCATGTCCCGCTTGGCTACTGTCTGGGTCAACTCCAATAGACGATCCGCCAACGTGGATTTTCCATGGTCAATGTGAGCTATTATTGAGAAATTTCGTATTAAACCGGGGTCTGTCACTCCATATTCCTTATTGGCAGGGCAATACGAAAATGTAAAGCCACTACTGATTCAAAGCATACATTTTACGACTGAATCTACCCATATAGCAATTTTCGCTTTTATTGCTTGCTTACGGCGGGCAAAGCCAGCCTACAAGCAAATAAGCGGTCTGGATTTGCTTTCCAAATCCAGGCACAGCAGTTCAGCTATAAATAGTTGAACTGCTATATATTACAGCGAAAAAAGCCTCAGACACATGAGATTCTTGCAAAACTCCGCGGTACGTCTGCTTCCTAGCTTCCGCCGTCTCTGGCCGGATTTCACAACTCGTTTATTGATAATAGAGCTTCTTGCAAAACTCGGCGGTCCGTCTGCTCCCGACCTTCCGCTGTCTCTGGCTTGATTTCGTAACTTGCTTGTTTGCAGTGTTTCACGCCAGAGCCTGCTCCGGTCGGGCGCAGCCTACCAACTCCGTTGGACTTGCAAAACTGACGTTTTGCAAGTGGCTCAATATTTTACGCCAGAGCATACTCTGGTAGGGCGTAGAATTGGTTCACATGCTTGATGATTCCCTTACACTAGAAGTGTGATACGAACTCACGACGCCATTGTTTTAAAACCTACGCCCTTTGCGGATGGCGGGCTAGTGGTTTCTTTCCTGACAGATCAAGGCGAGAGGCTGACTGGTTTGGTCAGGGGAGCCAAAAAACCTACGGCAAAGTGGGTGGCGGCATTTGAACCATTGAGCCTTGTCAGAGCCAGTTTATTTGGTAAAGAGCAGTCAGAAATTCGGCGTGTTACACGTTGCGAGCTAAGGCACTCGCCCCTGACTCTTGGACATTTGGAATGCGGCCTGGTTATAGCGTGTCTGGCGGATCTCCTTGACAGGATTGCCAAAGAAGGCATGGAAGACCCCCGCTTGTTTCGCTTGATCTGCAGTTGCTCAACAGCGCTCAGCGCTCGACCGGACAGAGCATTCTCAATCCTTGCCTATGCTGAACATTGGCTGTTGCACTGCATGGGCCTATTGCCCAATCCCAGAGCTTGCGGCAACTGTGGCCGAAAAGACGCGCCATTTGCAATATTGGGCGAAAAGGGCTGGTGTTGTTCCGCGTGTACGCCCGCAGACGAATCAGAATCCCTGCCAATCGGCGCAAAAGAATACTTGAACAGGATGAGAACAGCTAAAGCAGAAGAAGCGCCAGACGCAAACGAGAGCTACGCCTCACGCGCCGTCACCCAATTGCTCAGAGGTCGCCTGCTCAGTGAAATCGGCCATTTGAAGAGCTATGACATACTCTTCCGCGTAGGTGGTGTTATGTGAATTGGCACTTCATATTGAATTGCTTTGCTGTGCATCCAGCCTGACACGCCCCATCATTGCCGCTTGTATGGCTTTTGCCTTGTCGCTTGGTGTTATGTGTCCATAAAAATCTTCAATCATTTTTTCATCTTTATGTCCTAATTGTTTGGCTATATACCAATTCAGGCATCCATTTCGTTTTAGCATTGAAGCGTAAGAATGTCTTAGACCATGAAAACCAATTAGTTCAATACCGGCTTTTTCACAGGCTATTTTCATTAAACGCTTTTGATCGCTCGACAACCAGGCATCGGTTACAAAGCGTTTTCTCCGTTTTGTACCACCTCTTGATCTACGTATAATTTTATGTGTAAATATCAGATCGTCCTGATTCTTTTTTTTTGATGTCAAATCGTTAAATAGAGCGATGCCCCTTTCGCTGCCCAAATCAACATAGCGGGGTTTACCGCTCTTTGAATCGGCTATGTAAATAGTTGGCACTTCGCTGTCAGGATGGTAATCTTTAACACGCAGACGCGCTAGTTCTCCGTACCTGCATCCAGTTTCTAATGCCGCAATAACTAATTCTTTAAAATCAGGCGGACAGGCGTTTATTAATTTAATTTCCTCTTCCTCTTTCAAAAAACGCGGCCTGGCCTTTGTGGTCTTTGAAAAGGGTTTGACACGCTGCCAGCATGGCCTGATTTCATCGGCGTTAGCCAAAGTATCGTTTTCTTTGTATGCCTCGTTGAGCGCTTTTTTCAATATGGCTAAAACTCTGTTGGCGCTTTCTTTTCTGGCGCGTTTTTCGTCATCCGTTTTTGGGGGCAATCCGTTGGTTCGCGGCATACCCGCTTTTACGCTGATTCTGCGTCCGCTGTTAGCTATTTTGGCCAGCCAGCTTTCTATTTGCCCCTTTGTCAATTCTGACAATGGTATATTTCCCAATTCTGGAATAATCCAGGCATTAGCTCTGAGTTTGTCTATAGCCAATCCCTTTATATGTTCAGCACGTTTCTCCTTTCTTTTCCATAAAAATTCCAGTGCATCGGCGACTGTAAATTTGACGGCGTTAATCGCTTTCATCACCACGCGTTTTCTTTTGGGTTCTTTTATATCTTTGTTTTTTTGCTCAAACCATCTATGTGCCGCGATTTTGGCTTGAAAATAACTTATAAAAAATTCACCATCAGCGTTTTGATGATCATCAGCGGTACCTATTAATTGTTTAAATCTTTTTTTGCTCAAAGGATCATATAATTGAGCAAACCATCTACCAGATGCACAGTCTTTTGGCTTTCTGTAAATTAAGTACTGATAGGGTGCTATTCTGGACATTTTTTCTGAACCTGCTTTGATTTTTTTCCTGGCATTCCTGGAATCTATTTTTGTACATCGTTTCGTCTGTGTCATGCTTTTACCAAATTAGAAAATAACGATTTGAATATGATTGCAAAGTCCTTTGACAATAGCAACAAAAGTACCAGTATCACAATACCATATAGCAGTTCAAATATTTATAGGCGGGCTGCTATACTAAGATTAGTTTTGCAAATCCCAGCCGCTTATTGCTATATAAAACGATAAATTTTTATATGAATTGCCCTATTCTTCCGTGCCTATACCATGATAAATCCCCTGATGTCCGAAAACTTCCCAGGCTATTTGGCGGAAGCGCTGAGTATGACCCCAATCCGCATCACCGTCTTTCCAAAGTTTGTAATGAATTAATTCATGCTCAAGAATCCTGGACAGCACCGCATCAGGGTTTCGGCAAAAACATCCGCACACCTCCAGCGGCCAAGGTCGGTCAAGTCTGCGAATCAATGGTATGGAAAGGCGTATTTCAGGATGCCAATTACCTCTGCTGTCTTTTTCAACCACGAATAATCCGGCGCAACGTGTCATGCGGGGCGACCACACCACCGGCGGAACCGGTATTCCCCAGCCCGCGCGGTTGATTGACTCCAATGCTTTTTGACGAAGCGTTGACATAAAACACCACGCTTTATGCAGGAGCCACTTGCAAAACGTAGTTTTGCAAGTCCAACGGAGTTGGTAGGCTGCGCCCGACCGGAGCAGTCTCTGGCGTAAAATATTGCCAGCAAACAAGTTGCGAAATACAGCCAGAGACAGCGGAAGGTCGGGAGCAGACGTACAACAGGATTTTGCAATTACCTCGCAGTATTGACATCTGAGCCACGCAAACTGTTCATTACCTCAGAACTCAAATACCGTTCCGCCCAAATTCGTTGTTTCAACATTCAGCACTTCACCCTCTACAGTGAGAGTACTCAGAGTTGACGGCCTGCCATGAGCCAAGCGGCGCATGGCTTGGAGGGGGGCCTGCAACTCGTCCGGCACCGTCTCAAAGAACATCACACCCGCGCGGTATTCCTGCGGACGCATCTGTTGTATTTTTAAATCGCGCATTTGACGCTGATCCACAACATTCGGGGCATCAGTCATCATACACCGAGCCTGAGCGGTCTTGGGAAAGGCAATGACTTCACGGATATTATCAACACCCGCAATAAGCATGACAAGGCGATCCAAGCCAAGAGCAAGCCCGCCATGAGGCGGAGCGCCATAACTGAGGGCATCCAGCAAGAAGCCAAATTTGTCCCTGGCTTCTGCATCTCCAATACCGATGGCGCGGAACATCAAGCCCTGAGTCTGCGCATCGTGGATACGAATAGAGCCGCCGCCAACTTCATAGCCATTCAACACCAGATCGTAGGCCTGGGCACGGCAGGCCCCCGGATTTGAAGCAAGTAGTTCCACATCATCCGGGTGAGGGCTGGTGAACGGATGATGGCAGGGTACATATCGCCTGTCTTCTTCATCCCACTGAAATAGTGGGAAATCAACAACCCATAAAAACTCAAAACTGTTTTCATCCAGCAGACCAAAATTCTTTGCAAATTTCAAACGCAAATCACCAAGGACTCTTGAAGTCTGATCATCAGACCCAACCGCGAAAATCAAAAGGCCATCCGAATTGACAGCAAAAGTTTTTTTCAGGGCCGATTCCAACTCCGGCGTCACGAACTTCTTAAAGCTACTGGCCAGTCCATCGCCGCCCCACTTCACATAGGGCAGACCGCCCGCCCCCAGTTGCCTGGCGTGTTCCTGATACTCATCCAACTGTTTGCGGCTTATGCTCCCTGCTTGACCGCCGTGAAAAAAAATCCCCCTGACTCTGCGCTGACCATCGCTTTCAGACGCGGCGCGGAACAGGTTGAACCCGCTGTTGGCGAAAAGCGCCGTAACATCCTGAATTTTTATTTTGCATCGCAAGTCCGGTTTATCAGACGCGTACCATTCCATCGCGTCTCTGTATGAAAGACGCGGGAAAGGCGACTTGGGATTTTGACCGGCCAGAGGCGCCAGTTCAAGCATAAGACCCTCAATCATGGACTGAACATCATCCTGACGCACAAAGCTCATTTCCACATCTATCTGAGTAAACTCAGGCTGACGGTCAGCCCTTAAATCCTCATCCCTGAAACACCGGCAAATCTGTATGTATCGCTCAAAACCAGAAACCTGAAGCAACTGCTTGTACAACTGAGGGCTTTGCGGCAGCGCGAAAAACTCGCCAGGATGCACACGGCTGGGAACCAAATAATCCCTCGCGCCTTCAGGAGTAGAGCGCCCCAGAATCGGCGTTTCAAAATCAATGAAACCATTTTTCCGAAAATAAGCCCTTATTATGTTGGCGGCCTCACTGCGCAAAACCATATTGCGCTGTAGCTTTTCACGGCGCAGATCCAGAAAACGGTATTTCAGGCGCAAATCCTCATTGGCTTCCTGAGCTGAGTCCTCAACGGGAATCGGAGGCGTTTGAGCCGTATTAAAAATTTTCAGATCAGTCAGGCGAACCTCAACATCTCCCGTCGGCATGTTGGGATTTTTTGATTCACGCTCAGCAACGATGCCTTCCGCGCCGATGACGTATTCGCCTCTCACCACTCTGAGTTTGGCAAGCAAATCCTTTGAAACCTGATTTTCATCGGCAACCAGTTGAGCCACGCCCCAGCGGTCACGAATATCAATGAATATCAAACTTCCCAGATTGCGCGCCTTGCGGCACCAACCCAACAGCCTTACACTTTGACCCACATGCTCTGACCTTAGTTCACCATTGCAATGCGTACGCCGAAAATCACCAAGTTTATCCAACTGCATCCTGACCTCTGTGGTAATTGCAAAACCATGCTGAACGTCTGCGCCCTCACTTTGCTGCACACTCCAAAACCGCGTCCGGCTCCATCACGGCACAACATCCCCGAAATCCTGTCGCAAAACCAATCATTTTACAACAAGCTCTCTGGAAGTGTAATTATATACCAGCTTACATCTATTTTGGACGCGACCTGGCATGAAGCAAAAAAGATTCATGTCAATTTTTCGGGTTCCATTGAACATAATTTGTAACTTTTAATCCTGAAAAAACTATATACTACTTGAAAGGGCTTGCCTTTCTGTCTTGGGATGTCTTTATTTGAGGATGTTCCATATCTGAAAGCAAGTATCAAGTGCGCCGAATACTCAATACTAGTTTGGAGGTCATTTCATGTTTTTCATTGTCGGTCTTGCAATGGCTGTCGGTTGTTTGTTGGCCGGCTACTTGATGGAACATGGCAACTTGATGACGATTATTGAACCATTACCGGCCGAAGGCACCATCATCTTCGGCGGAGCATTAGGCGCTTTTATCGCATCATGTCCGCCGCACGTCCTGAAGATGGTTGTTGGAAGCATCTCCAAACCATTGAAAGGCAATCCATACACAAAGGCTGTATATATGGAAGCCTTGATGATGCAGTACGAAATATACGTGAACATCAAAAAAGGCGGTTTGCTCGCGCTGGAGCAGGATGTAAACGATCCTCACAACAGCAATATTTTCAAAAAGTACTCAACCTTTTTAGGCAACCACCATGCCGTTGATTTCTTTTGCGATTCTATGAAGCTCCTGGTCAATGGCGCCGCCAAAACTGACGAAATTGACACAATAATGGATCAGGATCTTGATATTCATCACGCGGAAGCCGCCATACCAGGCTCCGTCGTAAACAACCTCGCAGATTCTATGCCAGCTTTCGGTATTTGCGCCTGCGTCATGGGAGTCGTCATCACAATGGGATTTTTGGATCAGCCCCCAAATGTCATTGGCGGACACGTTGCCGCCGCCCTAGTGGGTACATTCCTTGGGATATTCCTTGGCTATGGCGTAATCGCTCCGGTTGCCAAAAATATTGACGCTATTAATAGCGCTGAAGGCTATTTCTACGCCATGCTCCGCTCTGGTCTTACAGCATTTGGCAATGGCGCCGCTCCAGTAACCGCTGTGGAATTCGCCCGCAGGAACATACCAAACAGTGAACGTCCCGGCTCTACTGAACTTGAAGAAGTAGTACGCCAGATCAAGCCTAGGTAGCAAGAGAGTCATGGCTGATAAGAAAGCCCCTGAAGTAAAAGTAAAATATGTAAAGAAAAAAGGCGGTCACGCCGCCGCCCACGGCGGAGCCTGGAAAGTCGCTTACGCCGATCTTGTTACAGCCATGATGGCTTTCTTTCTGCTGATGTGGCTTCTTGGCTCCGCAAGTAAATCCACAAAAGAGGGAATTGCCGGCTTCATGAGAGAAGGCGCGTCTTTCTTTGACACCGAAAGAGGAAAGTCTATTTTGGCCGAGTATGGCAAGGGCATACTCCCAGGCACAAGGGGTCTGGACACACAGGGCGACGACGGCGACAAATCAGAGGCGGAAGACGCCAATGAAGCCGAACGCAAAGCATTGGAGATGTTGAAGAAAGCTATTGAAAAAGCCTTTGACACCGACAGGCTGTTATCGGCTTTCAAAGACCAAATAAGCCTTGATTTTACTGAAGAAGGTCTGCGAATTCAGATAAAAGACAAAGGAGAACAAGCTCTTTTCGATTCCGGGAGCGACCACCTGAAACCCTACGCGCAATCCATTCTTCAAGAAATTGCAAAAGAACTGGCAAAAATGAAAAATCACATTGTCGTTGGCGGTCATACGGATTCCGTTCCTTACGTAGGCACGGGATATACCAACTGGGATCTCAGCAGTGCCCGCGCAAACAGCGCGCTCAGGGCAATACTATCAACCAATTTTCCACAAGCCCAGGTGAAGCGCGTGACAGGTTACGCCGAAACCCTGCCAATGGAAAATCTTGACCCAAGAGACCCGCAAAACAGGCGTCTTTCCATCATTGTTCTCTCCTCTTACTACGAGGCGAAACAGGACGCATTAAGCAAGTCAATTGGCTCCAACCCATCGAAAACCCGCCATTAATACCAAATCCTGATACCGATGGCATTACACCAAGTCGCGTATGAATCTCAAAGACACCGAAAAATTCATAATGATGAGGTAATTGCAAAACCTTGTTGCGCGTCTGCTCTGGTCGGGCGCAGCCTGCCAACTCCGTCTGAACGCAACTTGGTACAAACAAACGGAGCGCCGAAGCGCCCCGTTACTCAATAACCATTAGCTATGCGCTATCTCTTCAATGACAGAGTTTCCTGCATCATTTCATCGGATGTTGTGACGATACGGCTGTTGGCTTGATAGCCGCGCTGGGTGATTATCAGGCGCGTGAACTCATCGGCCACGTCAACATTGGACATCTCATAATGCGCGCCAAGCACCTGGCCGCGGCCTAAATCACCGGCTGTTCCCACGTTTGAGGGGCCGCTGGCGATTGTTTCCTTCCAGAGGTTCTCACCAATCTTCTGTAATCCATGGTTATTCGTAAATATTGACAGGGCAACCTGAGCGAGAGCGTATGTCTGGCCATTGGTGAAAGTTCCGATAATAAAACCGTTCTGGTCAACCGTGAGTCCCATGACCGTGCCAGCGCCGTAGCCGTCCTGCGAGCTGTCGCTGGTTCCGGGCGCGCTGTCAACCTGTGTAATCTTAAATTTCGGCGTACCACCGGGAAGACTTGTATTTATTTCCCATGTAATATTATTAGAAGCCGAGCCGTTACTCCATGAGATACTGAATTGAGGATTAACATCCGTGCCGACGGTTCCAAGATCGCCGTCAACCATACGAGTAATTGCATTTAGCGAGCCATCATTGTTGAAATCGAGTGTTCCTTCCGCGATGGTGTTACCACCGCCTAGAGTAGCAGGGAGCGTCGGAGCGGACGTAAGCGGAACTGAATCAGGCGACCACACGTAATAGGCCCATTGGTTGTTGGACAATTTATCGTAAGTAATCAGAACATTGTGCTGTGTGCCAAGGCTGTCATAGACCCTGATTGGGGATGTATATCTGGCGTTATTTGTCATTGATACTGCGTTGGCGTCCAGGTTTGTAGTGAACGAAATGCGTTCGGTTGAGCGGGCGACTACAGTCTCTCCAATAGGGAGCTTGATGTCACTTGATCCCAAGGTTGTGTCTATTTTTCCGGCCGCGTCTCTGTTGTAGCCCTGCAAGCGGTTGCCTGAGGGATCAACCACGAAGCCGAATGGATTGACCGTGAAATTACCTGCCCTGGTGTGGGCGTAATTGTTGTTGCCGTTGAGCGCTCTCACGTAGAAGAAGCCATTGCCCTGCAGCGCCATGTCCAATGGGTTTGATGTGCTCTGGAAGGTGCTTTGGCCGAAGTTTTGCATTACCGCCCCGACTTGCGCGCCCAGACCGACCTGGCAGGGGTTGCCGTTACCCTGGAAAGGGCTGGCGCCCAGGTTTGTTGAAAACAAATCCTGAAATGTGGTGGAACTGCCTTTAAAGCCAATCGTGTTGAGGTTGGCCAGGTTATTACCAATCACGCTCAACGAGGCCGAGTTGACTGATAAACCGGAAAGAGCTGTGTAAAACGCGCTAGCTATACCCATGGTTTTCTCCTTTTAGCTTAGGCTTTGACTTCAATTATGTCGCCGAGCGAGTAATACTTGCCGCCCGCTACTACCAATACTGTTCCGTCCGCGAACGCTACGGAATCAACTCTTAAATCACTGACGCACATGGCGTCAACTTTATTGCCTTCTTCGTCAGTCGCGATGAATTCAACGCGGTAAACACCATTGTCCAACTGAAGACCTTCGGAGTTCTTGCCGTCCCACTCAAATTCACGGTGGCCTGCTTGAAAGCTGCCTATGTCCAGGGTGGTGATTGTGCGTCCGGTATCGTCTTTGACGACCATTTTCACATTGGCGGCGTCCGCCGACAGGTCTATTCCAATCCTGGCGGCTTCGTTTATCAATTGAACATCGGCTCCCTGGACGCGGACATGTTTGCCTACAAGCGTTGTCGCTGATGCCTGGAACAAGGCGACATTCTGGGACTGCATCACTTTGAGCTGTTCGCCCACGTTCTGCAACTGCTCCAGTTGGCTGAAGGCCGTCATCTGCTGAACCATCGCTTGGGGGTCCTGGCTCTGGCTTGGATCCTGGTTTTGTAACTGAGCCACCAGGAGCTTTAAGAAAGCATCTTTGTCCATGTTCTGTGACGGCTCTTTTTTCTGGGTTGTGAAACCTATGTAGTTGTTGATTTCTGCTGTTGTCACGGCCATACTCAATTCTCCTGAAAGATTTTATTCACAGAACGTGCCAATCATGCGTAAAGCTCGACTCTGCCGTCATCCGCGTGTTGCGCTGTGAGTTGCGCGGGCAGTTCTTGCCTGAATTCTGTTCCATTCCAGCTCTCCATCATGGGGGGGGCAAAGCGCTGATGATGATGATTCTGGGGGTCACTTTGAGCTTGCTGGCCGTTTTTGCCGTGCTGGAGGTCAAAACTGCTCAGTGTCAGACCTTGTTCTTTTAGGCTGGATTCTAAAAACGCTTTGTGGTTTTCCAGCAATGGCATGGTGGAAGCCTCTGTCGCCCACACGCGCGCGTGAACTTCGGCTCCTTCCACTCTCAACTGAACTGTAACTTTTCCAAGGTTTTCGGGATGCAGCTGAATCTCAGCGCCTTTTCTGTCAGCGCGAAGCAGCCATCTGACACTGCCTTCCAACTGGGCCATCGGGGCCTGGGCTGGCAGAAACTGCCTTTGCGATGTTGCGCTCAACTGACTCGTCGGGCTTGTTTGGCTTGTTGCGGAAACCGAGAAATCCGTGCTTGCCGTGGTAAATAAATTTTCGGTCTGCGTTGCCGAAACCGTATTTGAAGACGCTGCTTTCGCTTCGCTGACTTGCTGGCTCTGGGCGCTTGGATTCATTACAGAATCAAATTTTGCTTTGAACTCGGAGTGTTCGTCATTCTTTAGGTTTCGGACATCCTTAATTGCATCTGCTTCAAATGTATTTTGAGCTTGGTTCTGATTCATGCCCGATTGACCGCCGGAGTGGCGCTCGCTCCCTGCCTGCGCTGTCTGGCTTGTCTGATTTGTCGTAGCTGTCTGTGTATTGGTCTGCGTCTCTTTCCCTGGCGGTGCTGTCATCTCCGGTCTGTTGCTCGCGGCTGCTCTTTCTGACTTTGCCGCGGCGTTTTTTGTCTCTGTCTCAATTACGGGGGCTTCTGATACCTTTGCCGCAACTTCATCGCTTTCACTCTGAACTGCCTTGAGCTGGCTTTCAATGTCGCTTGTCTTGGAGGGGGCGATCTCTGTTGCCGATGCTGTTATCTGGGCTGTTACCTGAGAGGCTCTCATAACTTTGGCCGGCGCTGCTTCGCTTTGAACAGCGGATACAATCGGCTGATCGTCAGTTACCGTTTTTTCCGCTGTAAGATTTGTTTTTGTATCAGCTTGGACTGCTTGGGTTTTGTCGGCCTGCCGGGCGGCTCTGCTTTGGATGCTTTCGTTCTTGGGCGCGGACTCTGTGTGAGTTATGGCTTTGGGTGTAGGAATATCCGGCGCGTCTTTATCCTTTGTTTTTTTCTCCGTCGTTACTTGGACTTCGCCGGTATTCGGCTTAGGCAGGGCTGATTCTATTATCAACGGCGCTGTTCGCGGCGCTATTATAGGGGCCGTGTCCTTTTGGATACGGGGCTGAAACTCGGTGTCTGATTCTATTTCTTCCGATACTTCCACATTAGTGATACCCGCCGGAAGCGCTTCTTTGATTTCGCCCAGGCTCATGTTTTCGGAACTCTGCTGCTGAGGCCGCTGATTTGAAGTTGCTTTGGAAATCGCCTTTTCATCCGGCGGCTTATCAATCAAGCCGCTTTTGTCGTCAACTTGCCTTACATCAACCGCTTCAGTAAGCTGGGGTTTGTTTGGGATTATTGTTGTTTGTGGCGTAGTGTTTTCTGCTCTCCGCGACTTGGGAGTTTGAAGAGCCTCATCAGAGATAGGTATAGTCCGCTGATCGCTGTCGGCAATTTTAATATCCTCTTTTCCGCTATTGGGCCTTTCTATACTAATACTATATTCACCGGGGCCATCAGGAACATGCCAGATGTCGGGTATTTCCGCCAATTTTTCGTCGGCCTCTGTTTGCTGTCCGCCATTCAAAAGCGATGAGGCTGTGGTCGCTTTGGTTTGCGAATCGTCATCAGCCATAAAGTCAGGTATGACTTTCTCCGTGCTTTTCTGTGCCGGAACAGCGGCTATAGCGGCGGCGCGGTTTGCGCTGGTGCTAAGGTCCGGCGTACTCAAAACTTTCTCATTGTCAGAATTGACAACTTGCTGAGCGATTATATGTGTTTCGATTAAATCGGGCTTGGCAGTCTGTTCTTCCTTTGCCGGCAATTCAACTGAATCAGGATTGGCAATAAGCTGCGTGCCCGCTGGCAGATCATCTGAATCAAAGTCAGTCATCTGCTGGTTATCCACAGGCAACTCATCAGAATCAAGGGCAGACTGCTCATCTGAATCAAAGTTGGCCGTCTGCTGACTGACCATTGGCAACTCTGTGAGATCAGAGCTGACAGTCTGCCATACGATCAACTCGGAAGCAGGTATATCTGTCTGTTTGTCTGAGATTTGGGGTATTGGGAAAATCTCTTTATCAGTTTCTTTAATACGCCCTACGGCTTCAGTGTTTACTTTAAGCTCTTGTACTTTTGAAAGCGGAGATTCCACAGCAGGCAATTTTGGCATGTCCGCGGGAAGCGCCTTCTGGCTTTTTTCTGAGGGCGTTAAAGACTTCTTTGGCGAGCGTTCAACCTTTTTGAGAGACTTTTTTTCATGTCTCTCTGCTGCTTGTTTTTTCTCGCTGACAGTGCTTTTAGCCTGATTCAACGCTTGGCCAAATGATTCTCCATCGCCAGCCTCCGTGAGCTTTGAGGGCGCAAAATCGCCGGATGGCGCTGTAGGTGTGATGGGCAACAACTGAATATCGGCCATAAAATCTCCCGTGAGATACTTTTTCGTAGCGAGTAATCGCATGGCTCGTGCCTAATTGACAAGGCAAATGTGACCTATCTGAATTGTTGATAACAAAATCTTGACAATATTTATTTCTTACACTATTTTTTTAAAATCGAATTTGGCAACACCACGCCGCAAGGCTTTGATTTATCACGATTGATTTTCTTGGTGCTATTCAAATGGACAAATTATATAAAACATTCAAGAGGCGTCTGATCTTATTGTGCATGACAGGTCTCATTGTAATCATATCAATCCTGCACACCACCATCTATGTCACGGGAGCTAAGGATATTGTTGAACGCCTTGAACTAAGCTCGAAAGGCATCGCTGTTTCAATAGCAAATAGCCTGATGATGGATATTGATCAATATAAATTATTCCTTGAGACAAAAGATGTTAATTCTGAATATTACAAAAAGATGCAAATTTATTTTGCGACTATCAAACAGAGTGCTGATATAAAATTCATATACACAGAACGAATAATTGATAAGGAAAACACAGAGTACATATTGGACGCGGAGCCTATTGGAAGTGAAGAGTATTCCCCGCCGGGTTCAAGGGACAAAAATGACTCGGAAAAAGAAGCCATATATGACTCAAAGACTCCTGTCGCTTACAAGGTTACAAAGTATCAAAAGTGGGGTGAGTTGTTGGGCGCTTTTGCGCCCATTTTAGACAGAGATGGAGAAGTGCTGGGAATAGTGGGCGTTGACATGGATGGTTCGCATGTCTATAAACACCTTAAAAGACTAAATAGGGCGCTACTGATTATCTATGTGTTTATCATAGGCATGACGCTGATATCACTGTTAAAGTTTTCAAACATCATTTTAGATCCGCTGCTCAAAGACAAATTAACCGGTGCTTACAGCAAGCGGTATTTTGATAATTTCCTGCACAAGGAAATCGCGCACTCTGTGAGACAGCGCAAGGACTTGGCGCTTCTGATGCTCGACCTGGATCATTTTAAGAGAATCAACGACACGTACGGACATGTCTTTGGAGACAAAGTACTGTCGTCCATATCGGGAACCATAAGGAAATCCATACGTCCGCAGGATTATTTCATCCGCTACGGCGGCGAGGAATTTGCCGTAATAATAGCCAACTCAGATATGGAGCAGGTGATTGAAATAGCGGAGCGAATACGAAAATCTGTCGAGAATACTCCCATTTCCAATGAAGAACAAAATATTCTGGTCACAATAACGATAAGTATCGGCATATCCAGTTTTAATAATTTGTCGCTCAACGCAAAAGAACTCGTGGAAAGCGCGGACAAGGCTCTATATACAGCAAAAATCAAACGAAACATGGTTTCGGTATTTGACGCCGCCAGTTCATACGTTCAACAAGCCTGAAAAACGGAATACAGCTCGTTTTTCAGGCTTGTTCCGTTTTTCAGGCAATTCACGATATATTTTTTTTGCACTCAAATAATTTTGCCCCGCCTGCCAGTGGGGTTTTTTATTGCTCAAATGGAAGTGATTACTTTTTTTCAAAAAATCAAAAAAAATTTTTGCCGGAAAGAGTGAATTTTGAAAAAGCGTTGAGAAATAGGGAATATTTTTTTGAAAAAATTAAAAAAACACTTGAATATTTAGGCAAAACTTCCGATAATAATAGAGAGACGGAAACAATGGTCATAATCACCAACAGCAAACAACGCAGAACTCTTGAGAGAATATTTGAAACACCAGCTCCAAAAGACGTGTATTGGGATGATGTCGTATCTCTGTTCAAACATTTAGGGTATAAAGAGATACAAGGAAGTGGCTCAAGGGTGCGTTTTCAGCAAGAGGAGCATCCAACATTCAAAATGCACAGGCCACACCGTTCAAAACATGTAGCTCCAGAAACAATAATTGACATTAAATGCCACATGGCGAAAATAGGAGTAAAACCATGACGCAGGAACAAAATCTATTAACAATGGAGTATAGAGGCTACACGGCCTCAGTCACATGGAATGATGAGGCAAAATACTACTACGGTAGAGCCTTGGACACATGGGGAACGATCTGTTTTTACGACTACACATGGGAAAAAGCGTTTCAAGCGTTTAAAGACTTGATGGACGAGTATTTGGAAGAATGCGAGAGGGACGGTGAAGAACCGCGCTTGTCAAACAGAGAACTAGCGGCGCACTCCGTATGACATCCACCCGCCCCAGAGGTCGCCCTTCCACACTTCCAGAACCATGGCATACCCTCGCCGAAAAATGCGGCGGTGTGGGTGAGCTTGCCGAAAGATTAGGCGTTGCCGTCAGGTCAATTAATTACTGGGCGCATGGCGAGACAAAGCCATTGAAAGTTTATGCCGATAAAATCAAACGCCTTGCAAAAAAACTTGACGTGAAAATGGTGGAATGATATTTCTAAATTTGCAATAGGCAGTGTCGCCAATAGAGTTTGGCCCAAATGACGAGACAACGTATATGCACAGCAGCCAAATATGAGGCAGTGTTCTTCGCATAGTCGCGATCCCACGCCAACGCTTTAGGTCTATATAGCAATTTTAGTTTTTGTAGTCCAAAATGTGCAATACATTCATGTGAAACATATTGATAAAATTGGATTCAGAAGTCATTAGAATGGACTACGCTATCTAAAATTGCTATAAAGGCATTCTCGACCAGATGGTGAAGGCGATATAGATACTCGTCATACCTGCGCCGCTCCTTCCTATTCGACTTGGGCGTATTACCGGCGCTATGCCAGCTTCTATCGCCATCTCCACTACCGCATAGGTGTTGTAGCTCTTCCGTGATAAGGTTGTCCGCTTCTATTACCTCAATTAGTTTGTCAGCCTGTGGCAATCGCCAACGGTAGATTATGAGCGCGGCCAGTGATTTGACGATGGGACTGCTTCGTTTCCTCAGCCGTTGTCGGCACTGTGGGAGGCCATCCCCATAGACCTACAGTGTTTTCACTCCAATTCCAAATAGAATCAGTGCTGATTTATTTGGAATTGGAATCACACGTCATCATCTAAATTTCATCAACTTCACTCAGGCCCTGAAGTTCTTCGACATGGGCTGCCATGCGGCTGTATTCATCATCGAAATCGTCAATGTCCTCAGAATTGTTGTTGACCAGTTCAGGGAACTGTCCTTCTTCAATATGGGCATTGCGATATTTAGCCATGCCTGTTCCGGCGGGAATCAGACGGCCAAGTATGACGTTTTCTTTTAGTCCGCGCAGGTAGTCAATGCGGCCTTCAATCGCGGCATCGGTAAGAACGCGGGCTGTTTCCTGAAATGACGCCGCGGAAATAAAGGATTCGGAGGTAAGGGCGGCTTTGGTTATCCCCAGCAACTGCGGCTCAGAGGTCGCCTCGACTTTGGTGTCTTTGTTTTCGGCGTTGTCTTTGGCATCCTCGGCGGCCTTGGTATTAATCTCTTTAAAGCGGTGCTTGTCAACCTTTTCTCCAAAAATGAGCGGGGTGGAGCCGACATCACTTATCTGAACCCAGCGCATCATCTGACGGATAATCGTTTCGATGTGCTTATCGTTAATAGTCACACCTTGTGCGCGATAGACCTCTTGAACTTCGTTAAGCAGAAATGCTTGCAGAGCTTTTACACCCTGAATTTCGAGAATGTCATGCGGACTGACCGAACCCTCCGTGAGCTTTTCGCCGACAAGTATCTCATCACCGTCCTGAACTTGGATATGTTTACCCCGTGGTATCAGGTATTCCTCATGTTCGCCATTCTTACCTTCCACAACAACTTTTTGGTTGCCGCGAACACGGTTCCCATAGTGAACGGTGCCTTTCACTTTGCTGACAACCGCAGGTTCTTTTGGCTTGCGGCCTTCAAACAGCTCGGTCACGCGCGGCAATCCACCCGTGATGTCAAGTGTTTTGGCTTGCTGACGCGGGGTCTTGGCCAATACGTCACCCGGGGTCAACTTTTGGCCGTTTTCAACTTCTATGTACGCTCCGGTCGGTATGTTGTAGCGCTGAAGCACGGTATGGTCTTCACCTTTGATTAAGATGTGCGGATGTTTCTTGTCGTCAACAGCGTCAATGATCCTCTTTCGGTAGCGACCTGTGATTTGGTCTTTTTCTTCCTGATAGCTGACATTGAGTTCAAATTCTTTGAAATCAGCCACACCGTCAACTTCGTTGATCAGATAGTCGTTATATGGGTCCCACTCGGCCAAGACTGTTTTGGGTTCGACAGCTTCGCCGTCCTTTACGCGGATTATCGCGCCAGGAGCCACTTTGTAGCGTTCACGCTCTTTGCCTTCGCTATCCAGGACGAGTATGTTTACGGATCGGCTGAGAGCAATGGTTTCACCCTGGCGATTTTCCACCAACCTGCTTAGGGTAATGGTTTCGCCCTGGCTGTTTTCCACAAATCTGTTGGTTCCTTCCAGTTTGACCACACCCTTGATTTGGGCTTCGTGCAGGTTCTTTTCGGAGGCGCGGCTGGCAGCGCCGCCAATGTGGAAAGTACGCATGGTGAGCTGAGTTCCTGGTTCCCCTATGCTTTGGGCGGCAATAATGCCCACTGCTTCGCCAAGATCCACCATGCGCCCGGAGGTCAGGTTCAAGCCATAGCACTTGGAGCAAACACCGCGTCGGGATTCACATGTCAGGACAGAGCGGATTTTTACGCTTTGAATGCCGCTTGTTTCGATGGTAAAGGCCAGATCCTCGGTAATCAGCGTTCCCGCGGAAGCCAGGATTTTCTTCTCTTCGTATGGGTCTTTGACGTCTTCCGCAACTACCCGGCCCATGATACGGTCGCGCAAGCGCGCTCTGATTGTTCCATCCGAGTTGACAATGGCCGCCACTTCGATCCAATCCATGGTGCCGCAATCATCTTCATTAATAATCACATCCTGAGCCACATCAACCAATTTGCGAGTCAGGTAGCCGGAATCGGCTGTCTTTAGAGCGGTATCGGCAAGTCCTTTGCGCGCTCCATGTGTGGAAGTAAAGTATTCAAGAACCGTGAGGCCCTCTTTGAAGTTGGATCTAATCGGCGTTTCGATGATGTCGCCGCTCGGTTTGGCCATCAAACCACGCATCCCGGCAACCTGACGAATCTGAGTTTTGGAGCCGCGAGCGCCGGAGTCAGCCATAATATATATGGAATTCAGATTATTGCCAGTGTCATTCTGGTTTTCAAGCTCTTTCATCATGTCAACGGCGATTTGATCCGCGGTCTTGGACCAGACTTCCAAGATGCGGTTGGTGCGGGTGACGGCGTCTAACTTGCCCTCATGGTAATCGGACTCAATGCTTCTTACTTCATTAGTGGCTGCCCGCAATTGATTCGGTTTTGTTTCGGGAACAACCAGGTCGTCAATGCCCACGCTGACACCGGCTTTCATGGCCCAAAGGAAACCGACTTCTTTCATCGCGTCAAGCATGAGTATTGTTGTTTCTGGACCGTTAAATTTGTAGGCTCTGTTGACCAAGGAGAGCAATCCTTCTTTCTTGAGCAGGCCATTGACAAATGGAATGGGGCTTGGCAGTGATCTGTTAAAGAGAATGCGACCGATGGTTGTGGTAATGATCTCGTTTTTGACTGCCTTGGCCGGACATTCAAATACTTCCTGTTCGCTTCGCTTCTTTGGGTCGCTTTTGTGCCATGCTTCGGTATCAAGCAACTCGCCGGTATAACGCAGTTTTACAATGGCGTGTGTGTCAACAACTCCTGCGTCATGGGCGGATACGGCCTGATCTATATTTCCAAAGGTCATACCTTCGCCTTTACGATTCGCGCGTTTCTTTGTCAGATAGTATGCGCCAAGCACGATGTCCTGACTGGGTACCACGTTTGGTTTCCCATTGGCTGGGTTCAAGATGTTCTGGGTTGACATCATGAGAACTTTGGCTTCAATTTGAGCCATTGGGCTTAATGGGATATGAACGGCCATTTGGTCGCCGTCAAAGTCAGCGTTAAAAGCGGTGCAAACTAATGGGTGCAGGCGAATGGCCTTGCCTTCAACGAGAACAGGCTGAAACGCTTGAATGCCTAAACGGTGAAGCGTGGGCGCTCGATTGAGCAGTACCGGGTGGTTCTGAATGACTTCATCCAGAATATCCCAAACCTCCGGCACTCCCTGCTCAACCATTTCTTTGGCCTGGCGAATGGTGGCGGCGTGTCCTTTGTGTTCAAGGCGATTGAAAATGAATGGCTTGAATAGTTCCAGAGCCATTTTCTTAGGCAGGCCGCATTGATGTAGTTTGAGTTCCGGCCCGACTACAATTACTGAACGTCCAGAGTAATCAACGCGCTTGCCCAACAGGTTCTGACGGAATCGGCCTTGTTTGCCCTTCAGCGCGTCCGACAGCGATTTTAGGGGTCTGTTGCTGACGCCGCGAAGCAGACGACCGCGTTTGCCATTTTCAAACAGCGCGTCCGCCGCTTCCTGAAGCATCCGCTTTTCATTGCGGACGATGACTTCAGGCGCTCTGAGTTCCAGTAGTTTCTTTAAGCGGTTGTTTCGATTTATTACACGACGGTACAGGTCATTCAAATCCGAAGTCGCAAAACGGCCGCCGTCCAGCGGGACTAATGGGCGCAGTTCGGGAGGGAGAACAGGAATGACATCCAAAATCATCCATTCGCACTTATTGCCGGAGCGTTGAAAAGCTTCCGCGATTTTCAATCGTTTGGCAATCTTTGTGCGTTTCTGATCGGACACTGTGTGTGATCGCATTTCTTCACGAAGATCATTAGCCGTTTTCACTATATCTTCATCTTCAAAGTTTAAAAGCACTTTGATAGCTTCAGCGCCCATCATGGCTTCGGAATGTTCCATATCCGGGTTATCGCTGTAGTATCCGGTTGCGAGAGCATCAACCTCCATGATAAAGCGATATCTGTCTTCGCCGCTGATAAAGCGTTTGCCTTTTTCATTGTCAACGTAATAACTAACACCGGCGAGAATGTCTTTACGTTTCAATCCATCCGCGCCAATAATAATGCTACGTTTCATTTTTTTTTCACGGTCTTCCTCACTAAGATAACCCAGGTCGTTAAAGCCGTGTTGGTCGCAAACCGCTCTCCAAGCCTCTTTGTCCCCTGCGATACCAGGATGAACGACCGCATATTCTTCAAAGTAAATCACCTTCTCCAAATCTTTTAGGGGCATGTTAAGCAAGTAACCAATACGGCTAGGGGCACCTTTTAGAAACCAAACGTGGCTAACCGGACTGGCCAGTTGGATATGTCCCATGCGTTCGCGCCGAACAGCTTTCTTGGTGACTTCCACGCCGCATTTGTCGCAGGTCACGCCTTTGAATTTCTGGCGTTTGTACTTGCCGCACAGGCATTCCCAGTCATTCACGGGGCCGAAAATACGGGCGCAGAAGAGACCGTCACGTTCGGGTTTAAGACTCCTGTAATTAATTGTCTCCGGCTTTGTCACCTCGCCATAAGACCAAGAGCGGATCAATTCTGGAGAAGCCAGAGAAACTCGAATGCACTCGTAAGCGTTTATGTTCTGCTGTTCAGGTGGCAACATATTTGGCCTCAAAATAAATAACTTTCATGTGTAGAATGAGCGAAATCGAATAGTCAGGTGAGAATCAACCTTCAATGGAGAAAGTGGGTTCTTCTTCAACTTGCTGCTCCTCCAATTCCTCGCGGGTAAGCATTGCCATGTCAATACAAAGAGCGTTGAGTTCTTTTTTGACCACATTAAAGCTCTCTGGAAGCCCGGGGTCTTTTATGGCCTCGCCCTTAATAATAGCTTGGTATATCTGAGTGCGACCATACATGTCGTCAGATTTGTAGGTTAGCAGTTCCTGAAGAATATTGGCCGCGCCGTAAGCCTCCAGTGCCCAGACTTCCATTTCTCCAAAGCGCTGTCCACCGAATTGAGCTTTACCGCCAAGCGGCTGTTGAGTGATTAAACTGTATGGCCCGATGCTCCTGGCGTGAATCTTGTTGTCAACCAAGTGGTGCAGCTTCATCATGTAGCTACATCCCACAACAACGGGCTGTTCAAAAGGCTCTCCTGTCATGCCGTCAAAAAGCGTGGTCTTACCAGACTTATCCGGGCCGCTGCGTCCATTTTTCTCCCACGCCTTTTCCAGCCATCCTTTGATTTCATGTTCTTTAGCGCCGTCGAACACCGGTGTGGAGAACTGGACACCCAGAACCAAGCCCGCCCAACCCAAGTGAGTCTCTAAAACCTGACCTATATTCATACGGGAAGGAACACCCAATGGGTTCAAAACAATGTCAACAGGCCTTCCGTCAGGCAAGTACGGCATATCCTCTATCGGCAGAATGCGGCTGACAACGCCCTTATTACCGTGGCGACCAGCCATTTTGTCGCCGACTTGTAGTTTACGTTTGACAGCAATGTACACTTTGACGCTCTTTAAAATGCCCGGCATAAGCTCATCGCCTTTAAGCAAGCGCTCAACACGTTCATTGAGGACATCGCCTAAAACGCGGAGCTGGCTGTCCGTTTTATCAAGAATTTCCAGCACCTGAGCCTCAATTCTCTCTTTACCGGCTGCAACGCTTACTTTGCGGAAACAACTGTATGGTACAGTTTCCAACATGTTTTGAGCCAGCTTTTTTGCGGCCGGCAACAGTTCCCTGCCTGATTCATCTGTCAATGGATCAACAAGCTCTCTGCCTTTTAACAGCGCGACAATTTTCTTTTTGCTTTCTGCGCGAATAATACGTTCCTGGTCTTTCAAGTCCTTTTCCCACTTGGCTATCTGTTCCCGCTCTATCTGTTGCGTGCGCAGATCCTTTTCCTGGCCTTTGCGTGTAAAGACTTTGACATCCACAACTGTTCCCTCAATGCCAGGAGGCACATTGAGACTCGCGTCTTTAACATCGGAGGCCTTTTCGCCGAATATTGCGCGGAGCAATTTTTCTTCCGGGGAAAGAATGGTTTCACCTTTGGGTGTCACTTTACCGATGAGAATATCGCCATGTTTGACTGAGGCTCCGATGCGAATAATACCGGAATCATCCAGATTCCTGAGCATTTCCTCGCGTACTTGAGGAATATCGCGGGTGATTTCTTCGGGGCCGAGCTTGGTATCTCTGGCGTGAACTTCAAATTCCTCAATGTGAATCGTGGTGTATAGGTCTTCCTTAACCACACGCTCGCTAATGAGAATGGCATCCTCAAAGTTATATCCGCGCCAAGGCATGTAGGCGACGATAAGGTTGCGGCCAAGTGAAAGTTCGCCGTGGTCACAGCAAGGGCCGTCAGCCAATATCTGGCCGGTGGCTACGTATTCACCTTTGCTGACCAATGGAACCTGGTTGTAGCAGGTGTTTTGGTTAGACCTGACATATTTAATGAGTGTGTAAATATCCACGCCGCTTTCAACGCCTTCTGTGTCGGGGTCGTCTTCAACGCGGATCACTATGCGGTTTGCGTCAACCGTTTCCACAATACCCGACCTGCGGCAGATAACGCAGTTGCCGGAATCTTTGGCGGCGTAGTATTCCATACCGGTGCCTACTATGGGCGCTTCTGTGCGAACTAACGGCACGGCCTGACGCTGCATGTTGGCGCCCATGAGAGCGCGGTTGGCGTCATCGTTTTCAAGGAACGGAATCAAACCTGCGGCTACAGAAACCAACTGCTTGGGGCTTACATCCATAAGCGTTACTTTTTCGCGCTCCACAACCCTTGTTTCACCGGCCATGCGGGCTACGACAGATTCGTCTTTTATGTATCCGTTCTCATCCACTTCAACATTGGCTTGGGCGATAATATGTTCGTCCTCTTCCCAAGCGGAAAGATACCATGCGTGCATTTCGAACTTTGCGGGTCGCTTGCCGATCTTTTCCAGTCTGGCATTCTCGGCTCGCAATTCTTCCAGTTTTACAACGTCCATGTAACCGAATTTCGCGTCTCCGACATGGGTGATCTCGGCGTAATGGATGATGCGGCCATTTTCAATCTTGAGATAGGGGCTTTCAATAAAACCAAACTCGTTGATGCGGGCGTAGCATGAAAGAGAACTAATAAGGCCGATATTAGGGCCTTCGGGAGTTTCTATGGGGCAGATGCGCCCGTAGTGGGAAGTATGAACGTCACGAACTTCAAAACCGGCTCTGTCACGGCTTAATCCTCCAGGCCCAAGCGCGGATAATCTGCGCTTGTGCGTGATTTCAGACAGCGGATTTGTCTGATCCATGAACTGTGAGAGCTGGCTGGAACCAAAAAACTCTTTCATGGCGGCAATTACGGGCTTACTGTTGATGAGATCGTGGGCCTGCACCGGATTGTTTGGATCGTGCGCTGCGGAGAATTTTTCTTTGATTGCGCGCTGTACGCGGACAAGCCCAACGCGAAAACAGTTCTCCAAAAGCTCACCAACACTTCGTACGCGGCGGTTGCCGAGATGGTCAATATCATCTTTGCGAACCGGGGCTATTTCGTCAGAACGATCCTGACGTGTGGTGTCATATTTTTTCAGGCGCAGTAAATAGTGAATTGTGTTAATAAAGTCATCAATGGTAAGAGTTTTGTCATCCAATGAAATATCTTGTCCCAATTTGGCGTTTATTTTGTGGCGGCCTACTTTTGAGAGGTCGTATTTCTGTGGATCAAAAAACATTGAGTGAAGCAGTTTGTAGCTGGACTCAAAAGTTGCCGGTTCCCCAGGGCGAATTTTCTTAAATAGTTCTTTCGCGGCTTTTACGGCTTCTAAATCTACTTCTGGTGGAATTTTTTCTTTGGGATCTGGAATTTCTTCGTGGTATTTTTCTTTCCTGTCTTTTTCCAATGTCTCACTAAATACTTTGCCTGTGACATCGTTTTCGGGGAAACAAACTTTAAAATCTTTGACGTCATTGGCCAGGAAGGTGGCTGGATGGGTGCCTAAAAAAGGATCGTTGGCTTCCAGTAAGACTTCGCCCGTTTTGAGGTTGACAATGTCTTCAAGAATTATGGCTCCTTCTAAAATACTGCTGTCAACCTGGACATTTTTGACACCGGCCTTAATGATATTATCCAAAAGGCGGCGCGAAATAACTTTGCCTTTTGCAACAATGACATTGCCCGTCTTGGGTTCTTTAATATCGTCCAGGGCTTTGACACCGATGAGCATGTCGCTGGGCGACATCATGATTTTTTTCTCACCTTTGAGCGAGATATTGTACGGGGTGTAGAACTTGGAGAGCATTGCCTGATTGTCAGCCACCTCTTGGTTGAATACGCCCAAGGCGCGCAGGAAAGTCACGCCGAGTAATTTGCGCTTGCGGTCAATTCTCGCGTAGAGCAACCCTTTTGTGTCAAGTTCAAATTCAATCCAAGATCCGCGATAGGGTATGATTTGAGCGGAATATAAGCTCTTGTCCGATGTAATTGAGAAAAACGCGCCAGGACTGCGGTGCAACTGGCTGACAATAACACGTTCTGTACCGTTAATGACAAAGGTGCCGCGATCGGTCATGGTTGGCAAATCGCCAAAATACACTTCCGATTCCTGACTCTGCTTATATCTTCTGTTGCCTTTATCATCCTTATCAAATTGATTGAGACGCACTCGAATCTTGAGCGGAGCGGCCATAGTGGCGCCCCGCTCCACACATTCTTCAATGGTCATTTTTTGGTGCAGTTCAACAGGTTCGTTGCATATTTCGCAAATAGTCGCCGCATTTTTGTTGTGGGTTCCGCACTTGGGACAATCAACCGAAGGATCTTTCGGATGGTTTGTGACAATATTGTGTCCGCATTTTTTACACTTGGTACGTAAATGCTGTAACCCCTCATGTTTACCACATTTACAAGCCCAGTGTCCTACGGTATAGTCAACAAACTCCACTTCAAGTGTTGCATCGGATCCATCTATGTTTTTTCCGTTGTTTACAGGAAACATGCTGTCAAAGACGGCCTTTAATCCTCGGCTTCCGCGTTCCGTATGAAGAAGATTCATTTGCAGGAACTCATCGTAACTGCGTTTTTGAATGTCAATCAGATTTGGAATCGGAACCAGGGAGCGGATTTTTGAAAACGAATGGCGCTGGCGATAAATGTTCTGTTGAGCACTCATGATTCACTCCTGTTCAAATAAAAACTAAATTTCATGCGAAGTTTAAATCAATGCCGCAAAGTGCAAAGAAAAAACAGGACAAGACGCCAAATAATAGCCAATCAACTTGAAAACCATCCTGCTAAACCTCAAAGGCTGTCCCAAACAATTGCATTTAATCAATAGAGGGACACAAAGTGACAAGGCCACGCCAGTGTAAAACGAAATGCCGACAAGCGGTGGGCAAAACGGTAAGCACTGACGAAAACCACAGGGTAACGTATAATTTAAAAGTTGTTTTACTAAAAGCCACGAATGCAGCTTCATTTGGCAACTGCGTACGATTAGACACTGTTTAAACTCAGGTCAAGTGTACTACTTGATTTCAACCTTAGCACCGGCGGCTTCAAGTTTTTCCTTGAGTTTATTGGCTTCATCTTTGGCAACGCCCTCTTTGATGGTCTTAGGAGCGCCATCAACCAGGTCTTTGGCTTCCTTTAAGCCCAGGCCGGCGACTACTTCGCGGACGGCCTTAATAACGTTGAGCTTATTTGAACCGGCGTCGGCAAGCACAACATCAAATTCGGTCTTTTCTTCTGCCACCGGAGCAGCTCCGGCGGCAGGCGCGCCTGCGACCGCAACGGCGGAGGCGGAAACGCCGAATCGTTCTTCAAGGGCTTTGACTATATTGGCAAGCTCAAGAACGGTCATGCCTTCAATTTCTTGTATCAATTTGTCAGCGGTAAGAGCCATGGATACATCCTTCCAAAATTAATGTTTAGCGTTAATGAGGTCAGGCACTACGCGCCTGTTTCCTCTTTTTTCTGGCGAATCTGATCTAATGCGACCGCCAGTCCAGAAATCGGGTACTGCATGAGATACAGGAGCTTTCCGATGAGAGTTTCTCTGCTGGGTAGCTCGGCTATTGCCTGAAAATCTTTCACTGAGGTGAGCAAGCCGTCTAAAATGGCGCCCTTAAATGTAACAGTGGGGTTTTCCTTCAGGAAATTGTGTATCGTCTTTGCTAATCCGACCACATCGCCGTCACTTGTTGCAACTGCGGTGGCACCTTTGAAATAGACATTTAAAGGTTCAAAATTAGTCTCTTTAACCGCCAAGCGAAGCAGCGTGTTTTTTGAAACCCTGTATTGAGCTTTGTTTTCGCGCAATGTGCGGCGAAGAACAGTATCTTTTTCAACCGTTAAGCCCTTAAATTCAAGGACAACAGCAGACTTGGCGGAGGCAAATGCACCTTTAAGTTCCTTGACTTCATTTTGTTTTTGATTCCGATCCATAATCGCCTCACTTTTCAATAACACTCAGAGACACAGATACGCTGGGTCCCATTGTCGAGGCCATGTGGATTGCTTTTACGTACTTACCCTTGGCTGCGGATGGCTTGGCCTTTTGGACGGCATCCATAAGGGCTTTGGCATTTTCGGCCAATTTTTCAGCGCCAAATGAAATCTTGCCTACCGGGGCATGGATAATACCCGTCTTATCAACGCGATACTCCACCTTTCCTGCTTTGATTTCTTTGATGGCCTGATCAACATTGAAAGTTACTGTGCCAGTCTTTGGATTTGGCATTAAGCCGCGAGGGCCTAATACTTTTCCTAAACGGCCAACACCCTTCATCATATCCGGGGTTGCCACAAGGGCATCAAAGTCAAGGAAACCACCGGCGATGCGCTCAACCAGATCATCACCGCCAACGATTTCCGCACCGGCGGCTTCAGCCTCTTTGATCTTTTCGCCCGCTGCGATAACCGCCACTTTCATCGTTTTGCCTGTTCCGTGGGGCAAAACAATGGTGCCGCGAACCATTTGGTCGGCGTGGCGAGGGTCAACGCCGAGTCGCATGTGAACCTCCACGGTTTCGTCAAACTTTGCAAAAGCAGTGCTTGAGATCGCGGAAAGTGCTTCCATTAACTCGTACGGACGATCTTCGATCTTGGAGGCGGCGGCCCGGTACTTTTTGCCAGGTTTTGCCATTATTTCTCCTGTTCGTAAGATCTCCCGCGATTACGGTCGCGGTAGCCGGGAGCTTCACACGGCGTGATGCTCCACAAAAATTCAATCAACAACATCAACACCCATTGAGCGTGCTGTGCCTTCAATGGAGCGCATGGCCGTTTCAACGCTGGCCGCATTTAAGTCCGACATTTTTACTTTTGCGATTTCTTCAATCTGCTTCCTGGTTATGCGCCCTACTTTGGTTTTATTGGGAGTCGGGCTGCCTTTTTCAAGCCCTATTTTCTTTTTGATCAATACTGCCGCTGGCGGTGTTTTTAGGATGAAACTGAAACTCCTGTCGGCATAAACCGTAATCACAACCGGGAGTATTGTCCCCTTTTCCACAGCGCCAACTGATTTGGCGTTGAACTGTTTTACAAACTCCATGATGTTCACGCCATGCTGGCCGAGAGCCGGCCCAACAGGTGGCGCTGGAGTCGCTTCACCTGAAGGCAATTGCAACTTGATGTAGCCTGTTATTTTTTTTGCCATATTATCTTTTTTCCTTTTCCCGCAACTGATTCCGACATACGACGGCAACTGCTGCCTTGAAGGGTGAGCGGAAGGTCAACCGATCACCTGGTTGTTAAAACCCTATCGTTTCTCAACTTGAATAAAGTCTAATTCAACAGGGGTACTGCGGCCAAAGACCGTCACCATCACTTTGATGGTGCTTCGTTCTTCATGAATTTCATCAACTTCCCCTTCAAAGTTTGCGAAGGGGCCATCTATTATACGTACTTTTTCGCCTCTTTCAAAGCTGAATTTTGGCTTGGGACGCTCCTGGGTCTCCTCAGTGTGGTTCATGATCTGCAACACTTCTTCATCAGTCAAAGGCGATGGCCTTTTTTTGTTGGCGCTAACAAAGCTGGTTACTTTGGGTGTGTTGCGAACCAAATGCCAATCTGTATCAGAGATTTCATAATTGGAGCCTTTTTTTGTCACAGCTATCTGAATGAGCAAATAGCCGGGAAAAGACTTGCGCTTTCTAAGAACGCGTTCTTTCCTGCCTGTCTTGGAGTCTGTCCTCATCTCCTCATAAGTTTCTTCGGGTATTTCAATGTCACCAAAGTATTCACTGCGGCCTTCAATAGCTATGCGCTGACGCAAACTCTCTTTTACTTTGGCTTCATACCCGGAATATGTATGGATAATGAACCACGCCAATTTGTTTTCATCCGCTTCGCCAGTCGCAGAATCATAGCCAGGGATATCTTGAAGCTCTGTCATTGCATCCCTCTCCTACGACCTTGGTACCAAAAAATGTGTGACCCAGCTAAAGAATATGTCCGCTGCCCAAAGATATGTGCCGACAAATACTGAAACTATTACTACGGCATATGTAGCACTCAGAACTTTGCTCTTGGTTGGCCAATCAACTCTGTTTAGTTCAGCTATCAGGTCTTTTACTTGTCGTTTGATCGTAGAAATCAATGAAAATCATCCTTTAGGAAGCCGTGTTTTTTATTTGTGTTATTCGGCAGTAGCATAAGAAATTAAAGTGGCAGGGGAGACAGGCTTCGAACCCGCGACCTGCGGATTTGGAATCCGCTGCTCTACCAACTGAGCTACTCCCCTATGGTTAACCCAAACAACTCAAGCAACTTCAGGAGGCAATTAATAATTACCCCCTGAACGCAACATTGGATTACTTGGCTTCTCGGTGAATTTTGTGACCAGCGCAGGCACGACAGAATTTTTTCAGCTCTAACTTGCCTGTGGTGGTCTTTTTGTTTTTGGTGGTGCTGTAGTTCTTACGTTTGCACTCAGAACACTGCAAATGAATAATATCGCGCATGGCGCAATCCTTTTAAGTTAGTTGCTTCATACTATAATTTCGTCAACGCGGCCTGAACCAACTGTGCGGCCGCCTTCACGAATGGCGAACTTTAATCCCTTTTCCATAGCGATGGGACATATCAGTTCAATTGTCAGGGTGACATTATCGCCGGGCATGACCATTTCGCGGCCCGCTTCCAATGTTATGGAGCCTGTCACGTCAGTGGTTCTGAAATAGAACTGCGGACGATACTTGTTGAAGAAAGGTGTGTGGCGTCCGCCTTCATCCTTACTCAAAACGTACACAGCCGCTGTAAATTTTGTATGCGGAGTAATACTGCCGGGTTTTGCAAGCACCTGACCGCGCTCTACGTCCTTACGATCAACACCGCGGAGAAGAATACCAGCGTTATCACCGGCTTCGCCTTGATCCAAAAGCTTCTTAAACATTTCAACACCGGTAACAACTTTCTTGACAGTGTCACGAATACCAACTATTTCCACTTCTTCACTGACTTTGACAATACCCTGTTCAATACGACCGGTCACAACAGTGCCGCGACCGGTAATTGTGAAGACGTCTTCAATCGGCATAAGGAAAGGCTTGTCTTTTGGCCGTGCGGGTTGGGGAATAAAAGAATCAACCGCATCCATCAATTCAAAAATGAATTTGACTTCCTTGTCGTCAATATTGCCGGATGTAGCGGCGTCAAGGGCAAGGCGTGCGGAACCGCGAATTATCGGGGTATCGTCACCCGGGAACTCATAGGCGGAGAGAAGCTCTCTTAACTCCATCTCAACAAGATCGGCTAATTCTGGATCAGCTATGTCCATCTTGTTCATGCAAACAACAATGGCAGGAACACCGACCTGACGGGCGAGAACAATATGTTCACGCGTTTGCGGCATGGGGCCATCGGTGGCGGCAACAACAAGAATCGCGCCGTCCATCTGGGCTGCGCCGGTGATCATGTTCTTGATGTAGTCGGCATGACCTGGGCAGTCAACGTGAGCATAGTGACGCTTCTCGGTCTGATACTCAACGTGGGCGGTATTAATCGTGATCCCGCGGGCTTTTTCTTCCGGTGCGGAATCAATTTCCTCGTAACTCTTTGTAGCTCCACCGAACTTCTTGGAAAGCACGTAAGTAATGGCAGCAGTCAAGGTCGTTTTGCCATGGTCAACGTGTCCTATAGTCCCGATGTTTACGTGGGGTTTGGAACGATCAAATTTTTCTTTGGCCACAATTGCCTCCTAGGTGTTGTGTTATTTAACAGCCATTGGTTGTTGTAAAAAAGTATAACATGTATGGAGCCCACAGCCGGGATTGAACCGGCGACCTCATCCTTACCAAGGATGCGCTCTGCCACTGAGCTATGTGGGCCTGCCTGAACAACTCGGGACGAAGATTGTCTCCGACCTAAGTTTGGAGCGGGAAACGGGGTTCGAACCCGCGACATTCAGCTTGGAAGGCTGACGCTCTACCAACTGAGCTACTCCCGCGTGTAAACCAGTCTTCCTCAAAAGAGCTGATGGGTGGTGCCGAGAGAAGGATTCGAACCTCCGTAACGCGTTGCGTGGCAGATTTACAGTCTGCTGCCATTAACCACTCGGCCATCTCGGCGTGAAACAAATTGTCAAATAATCCGACAGAGCAACCAAACTTGGAAAGGCTTTTCTGTCCAGAACTGGAAGAATAACATGAGAATAATAGAATTACAATATTTTTTTTTCACGGCGCTCCAAAACCCGAAATAAAACGACTGCCGCTACGGCTGAAACATTCAGGCTCTCAATTTGTCCTGGCATTTCGATTTTTAACAGAGAATCGCATCGTTCTTGAATTTTGAGGCGCAGACCCTCCCCCTCTGAACCCAGAACAATTGCTGTGGCGGTATCAAATTTTTCATCCAAATAGTTGTCACATTTACCAAGTGATGCCGACATTCCAAAAACCCAGACGCCAGCATCTTTCAGTTCATCTATAGCCCGTCCCAGGTTGACAACGCGCACCAAGGGAACCTTCCCGGCGGTTCCCGCGCTTGCGCGTATGACGACGTCATTGATTTGAGCGGATCGGCGTTCCTGAAAAAGCACAGCGTCCACATTCGCCGCCGCCGCAGTGCGCAATATAGCGCCAAAGTTGTGAGGATCCGTTATACCATCCAGCAGTATTACCAAGGCATTAGAAGCTCGGCTTTGCAATGTTTTCAGGAAATCAGACATTTCAGTGAAGCGAATGCCCACTCCTTCGCCAATTACACCTTGATGACGCTGCCCTTCTGACTTTCTATCCAGGCTCTCAATGGGTTCCCTGTGTATCGTGACGCCAAGTGACTTGGCCGACTCCCTGAGCTTATGGATTCGATTCCAGGCAGACGGCGCTATTCTCAGAATTTGAAGTTCGCCTCGCTTCAGGGCCTCTTCGCAGGCGTTAGGCCCCAGGTACTTCACTCAGAAACTCCGCTTAAAACCAAAAGACCATAGGTGTCCCATGTTTTCAACGCGAGTAAGCGTTCCGGTATGTCTCAGGCCATTAAGAGTCCAAGTGCCTTCAAGTCCATTTGTTTCCCTATCCATTGCCTGACGATATTGATATCCGACACTCAACTCACCGCCAAAAATCTGATGGCCAAAACCAATTGAAAAACCGGCGGATTTTGCGCCGCCTAACATCGCGTCAACCTCGTCATTTTTACGCAACCCGGAATCTATTGAAAAACCGCCGCGCGCAACCCAATTTCTATTGAGGTTAATATCCAGCATCCCGGAAACCGCCAAACCATCTTTAAAATTGTAAGATGTTTCCCGCGTGGAAGCAAGGCCGCTTGGCGTATTTATGCTGGGCTGAGCAGGTATTTCCATCACGGAAGCACCGGTATAGCGCAAATCCACTTCCCATGTCATCAACTGGTTATAGCGGTGACGCACGCCAATTTGAATTTTGTATGGCATCGCAATGTCGCCAGCACCGGGATTTGCGGTTATGTGGTTGTTCAGTAACTCCAGAGCCTGTTGCTCTGCACCAACCAGCGGCGGTGTATTAGGCCCGATGCCATATATGTCGTCTGGATTCAGGTCCCTTGAAATGAGAGAAGCCGCAAAATTTGGACGCCCTTTAACTCCGCTTTGATAGCTGCCACCAAAAGTCCAGCGGCTGCTGTAAGCGTACCTGAATCCAACTCCGTAACTCAGCGCGGAAACGCTACCGGATTGTCTAACCGGGATTTCCAGCAAGGCTTCCACCGGATTGGCGCCGGTTTGATTTGCACTTGCGGGCGAACTAACATCATTTGGCACAAGCACACGCAACGATACTGCGGAAGCATAGTTCAATCGGGTCATCCCAAGCGACAAGCCCGCGCTGAACGCTTCATTTATCGCGTACGCGGCCTGAAATTCCGTCCTTAACGATCCTAAATCCATCGCTTGGCCGTAAAACCTGGAACTGCTTTCTTTAGGCACTTCCAGATGACGCATGAATGGCATGTCAACCTTTAGACCAAGCGCCAGTTTCGGCGTAACACGCCAGTTAGCTCCAAGCGCCGATATAAATCGGTTTCTGTCGCCGCTGAACAAAACGCGTTCGTTGGACGGCAGTGTAAGTTGCGTTGACTGCATCTCCATACCGGCGGATAAATAGGCTGACCTGGGACTTCTGATTGTCACAAGAAGCGCCGGATTTAGTGAACAGGCCTCAAGGCTCCTGCCAAAGGCAACGCCCACGCCAGACCTTGCGATATTAACAGGGTCAGAGCCTGGGAGCCAGATGGTCTGAGCCTGTAACGCGATGGGAACTAGATTTAAACCGGCAAACACCCAAAACGTTTTTGCTATCATACAATTTGATGGAACTATCACTTTTCGAGTCTCCTGACAGACCTACATCTTAGCCATGTACCAATGCGATGAATACAGAACAAGTTCAAAGACCAATAACATTATCATGCCTTGGCGTTAGTTTGGCGACTTTGGCTTTGTTTAATTGTCAAGTATTGTAAACACAACTATTTATAAATTTGCATCCAAAGAAACGGAAGTGAATCGTGCCAAAGAGCAAATCGCCATCCCTTGCCCTTCGCCTTGGATGGGTTTCCTTTCTTAATGATTGTTCATCAGAAGTATTAGCCCGAGTTTTACCGCTATATCTCACGGCGTTTTTAGGTCAGACCCCCGCTTTTGTGGGAGTAATAGAAGGCGCTGCGGAGAGTGCGGCCATTTTGCTGAAAGGTATCAGCGGATGGCTTTCTGACCGCGCCGCTTCCCGAAAAGGCTTTGTCTTTTTTGGCTATGCGCTCTCTGTCGCCGGACGTGCTTTTTATCTGTTCAGTTCATTGGCCTGGGTATTAGGAGCTTCGCGGATTTTTGACCGCGTGGGCAAGGGTCTGAGAGGCGCTCCCAGGGACGCCATGGTTGCCGATGCCGCAAAAGCGGGGCGAGCGGGACGGGATTTTGGTATCACAAGGTTTTTGGATACTCTCGGCGCCATGGCCGGAATGGCGCTCATACTTGGCCTTGGCGTGGGCGTGGGTCCATTTGATGAATCTGTTTTTCGGATATGCGTTTTGATTGCCCTGCCCATAGGCCTGGCCGCCCTTGCCCTCATTTGGTTCGGCATCCCAAAAATCACAAGGGAAGGCAATACAGCAAAACGCCTTTCATGGCACATCCCAAAAGAAATACGGGGGTTTTTGGCTATAGCTTTCTTGTTCGCCCTGGCCAATTCAAGCGACGCATTTTTAGTCCTGAAAGCAAGGGAGACGGGTTTTAGTTTAAGGGAAATACTTGGCGTTTTTCTTGTTTTCAATGCCTTAGCCGCAGGATTGGCCATCCCTGCGGGCAAGCTGTCGGACAAATTTGGCAGAATTCCTTTCCTGATGACAGGCTGGATAGTTTATGCCATAGCCTATGCCGTTATGGGTCTTGCAGATGGGAAACTGATGTTCAGTGCCTCACTGCTTGGTTACGGCGCTTTTTACGGTCTGACGGAAGGAGTGGAAAAAGCTCTGCTGGCGGATCTGCTGCGGTCTGAAAACCGAGGAACAGGTTATGGCGCTTTCCAGATGGCTACAGGTATAGCCGCCCTTTTAGCCAGTCCGATGATGGGCGTTCTAATGACGTATGCGGGAAGCAGAGTTGCTTTTTTAATCACATCTGGAGTTGCCATACTGGCAGCGTTCTTGCTGGCTGTTTGGACGATGAGCCATAGACAACAAGCATGATTCCATTTTAATTCATACGCAACTTAGGCAGTGTCGTCAATAGAGTTTAGCCCAAATGACGAGACAACGTATATGCACAGCAGCCAAGTATGAGGCAGTGTTCTTCGCATACCTCGTAGCAATTCCACGCCAACGCTTTAACTCCATAAAGGCATTCTCAAC